>Ga0209709_10000055_pt1 | contig 102156 bp, 102 predicted proteins | sample ArcticOcean_MG_C_2_FD_187435 | JGI IMG/M metagenome (GOLD analysis project Ga0209709, IMG submission 187435) | Marine microbial communities from western Arctic Ocean - ArcticOcean_MG_CB4_136 (SPAdes) (version 2) | ecosystem: Environmental > Aquatic > Marine > Oceanic | place: Arctic Ocean...
TGTCACAAACCATGAAAAAACTTTTAGGGATCTTGGTTCTGGGTTTGTTGTGGAGTGGTAATGTTTATGCTGATATTCTAAAAATCGATTGCACGGTGAAATTTAATAATGGACAAGTTATTACTAATTACTTTGAGCTTAACTCTGAAACAGACATTTACTATAACGAATTTAAAGGTGACCAAGTTTTTTGGACTTCTGTAACAGAAATGAGTAAAAAGAAATGGATGCCAATATATCACCATGTAAATAGACGTTCTGGTGTTTACACTGCAGGTTTTGGAGTAGCGACAAGTACTTTTCCTGAAAAAGGAGATCCTATGGTTGAATTGATTGCAGAAAGAATTGGAGCTTGTCAAACGGCAACCAGCAAACGAAAATTTTAAATGAAAAAAAACGGTGAGATACATGTCCATTGTTCCGACGAAAGATGTAATAAATTTTTTGTGGTAGAAGTAATTCCTGATGCAGCTTTAGGTAAGCGTGTCTGTGTTTGTCAAAAAAAATTAATACCATATGATTATCAAGGTGAAGTACCAGTTATTCCAGAAGGTCACGCATATACTGCAGGAAAAGAAAAAATAAGTGAAATCAATATAAATTGGAAAGCGTTGCAAAACATACCTGGCTGGATAGTTTTAGCATTAGTTATATTTTTGCTTATAAAATTTGGTGGAGATGGTGGTATGGATGGAGCTCCAAGATTTTTTGGCGAAAGTCGTTAAAAATAAAATTGTTAACCCAGCACCCCGAAACTGGAGGCGGGATAAATTATAAAGCTATTTCCAACTGTGACCTAACTGTGATCGTTTGACTAGCAACAAGAAACTTTTGGAGCGGGTCAAGGGAATCGAACCCTCTACCTAATCGTTGGCAACGATTCGCTCTACCAATGAGCTAGACCCGCTAGATAATTTCAATATTATTAATGAACACCTACTTAAAGGTCAAGAAATATTAGTCAGCGACATAAACTGATATGCCTCTTTTATTAAGATCTATATCAAATTTTTTATGTAAAGGTGGAAACGCTCTTTGTTGACAGTCCATGCGATCACAAGTTCTACAGTTTACACCTATTGGCGTTTCAGTTTTTTTATCATTCAAATTTAAAGAATCTGCATATACAAAATCATTTGCATATTTTGCTTCGCAACCAAGACCTATTGAGAGCAAGCTTTTAAACATTCCATGTTTACCTACTCCTTTTTCTACAGTTCTTGCAATACAAATATATTTCTTACCATTAGGCATTTTTGAAATTGCAGCATTAATTTTTCCTGGCATAGTAAAGGCTGCATAAATATTCCACCTTGGGCAAGCTCCACCATAACGTGGTATTTCTATACCTGATAAAGAAAATCTTTTTGAAATATTACCAGCTACATCAGCTCTTAACATGTGAAATGGTATTCCTTTTATTTTGGGATTTTGTAAACAAGTAATTCTATGTGCAACCTGTTCAAACGAAGTAGCAAAAGTATTTTGTAAAAGTTCAACATCATACCTCTGTTTAATACACTCTTCATAAAAGGGTTTGTAAGGCATTATTATTGCTGCCCCTGTGTAATTTAATAAGGCAACTTTTGATAACTTTTTTGATTCTTCGGTAGGGAATGAAAAGGAATTTAAATAATCATTGATGATTTCATTAGCTTCTAATTGAGCTACCTGTGCGGCAGCAAAAAGTTTTTTAGTCTCTAGTGATAAATAATCAGATAAAATAAAAATTTTTGTGTCTGGATAAAATTTTTTAGTAAAAGGCTTATTCTCATCAGGAACAACATCTTTAACTTTTATACTGTGATTAATAGTCAAGTATTCACAAATTGATGAATAGCCTGTTCTATTATTATTTTGAATTTTATGAAATACACCAGTTGCAAAATCTTCTAATTCTGGAAAATAATTTTCATTCTCCTGTATAAAATCAGAAACCACTTCTCCTGGAAAAGAATTTTTTCTACTATCAATAAATTTACCTGATATATTTTCAACTTTATTGACTATGTCTTGATTTTTTTTTTTATAATTATCACCAAGTTTTACCAGTGCTTTTGCTATTGAAGGATTAGTATTTATTAGTTCTTTTACATCAAAGTTTGTTATATCTAAATTTTCAAATAAATTATCACCAAGTAAATCCATTAAGTTTTGGTATAAATTTGTATCTGTTTTTTTTGATATATCTGATACATCTACATTTAGTTCATTCGATATTTTAAGCAAAAAATCTAAGTCTATATTACGTTTCCCACTTTCCATTAAGTTAAGATAAGACGGTGATATTGATAATCTTTTTGATAACTCAGCCTGAGTAATACCTAGCTTTTTTCTTTTACCTTTTATTCTGTGGCCTATTTGCTGATTTATTTGATTCATATTTACATTATTTACAAAAATACTATACTTTATTTACATATATTTACAAGTAACGACAACAAAAATATTGCATATTATGATATTTGTAAATATAGTAAATTTAATGAGCAAATTAATAGACCCAAAAACACAAATAATGCTGGATAGATCTACTGACAAGGGGTTGTATGTTAATGACGACGATCAAGATTGGGGTAGTGCTGGCATGAACGATGTTCAAGAAGATACTCAATAAAATTATTAATGAAATCTGGAAACGTATCTTTTAACCTAAAAAGGTTTGCAGGAATTAAAAGAGACTACACAAAAGAAGAAGTTGAAAAACTTAAGGGCACATTTAATATTGAATATACTCTTTGTAAATTGCAATCAGAAAAACTTTGGAATTTATTAAATACAGAACCTTACGTTAATACACTAGGTTCTTTATCTGGAAATCAAGCTGTTCAACATGCTAAAGCTGGTTTAAAAGCAATTTATTTAAGTGGTTGGCAGGTAGCGGCTGATGCAAATAGTGCTGGAGAAATGTATCCAGATCAAAGCTTATATCCCTATGATAGTGCACCTAAACTAGTTGAAGCAATGAATAATGCTTTAATAAGAGCTGATCAAATTCAACATATGGAAGCTACAGAAGGAAAAATTAATAGTAAAGATCAAATAGATTATAAGATGCCAATTATAGCTGACGGAGAAGCAGGTTTTGGAGGTCCTTTAAATGTTTTTGAATTAACAAAAAAATTTATTAAAGCTGGAGCTGCTGGTGTCCATTTTGAAGATCAATTAGCTTCAGAAAAAAAGTGTGGTCATATGGGAGGTAAAGTATTAGTGCCAACTCAAACCATGATTAAAAATCTCAAATCTGCAAGACTAGCAGCAGATGTAATGGGAGTTCCTTTAATTATTTTAGCGAGAACTGACGCAAATGCAGCAAAGTTAATTACAAGTGATATAGACGAAAACGATAAGCCTTTTTTGACAGGAAAAAGATCTCCCGAAGGTTTTCATTACGTTATAGATGGATTGGACCAAGCAATATCAAGAGGGTTAGCATACGCACCATATAGTGATTTGATTTGGTGTGAAACAGGAAAACCAAGTTTAGAAGAAGCTAAAAATTTTGCTACCGCTATCCATGAAAAATTTCCAGGTAAGTTGCTAGCGTACAACTGCTCTCCCTCATTTAATTGGAAGAAAAATTTATCTGATAAAGAAATTGAAACTTTCCAGAAAGAAATCGCTGATATGGGATATAAATTTCAATTTATAACTCTAGCAGGATTTCATGCTCAAAATTATGCAATTTTTGATTTAGCAAAAAAATATAAACAATATGGAATGGCTGCATATTCGAGATTGCAGCAGAAAGAGTTTGATAGTGAAAAAGAAGGGTATACAGCCACAAAACATCAAAGAGAAGTTGGAACATCATATTTTGATGCAATATCAAACACAATTTCTTCAGGAAAAAGCTCTACTACAGCGATGAAAGATTCCACAGAAACAGAACAATTCTAATTTCAATAAAATAATATAAAATAGACATATTTTGTCACATTTAATAACGTATCTTTATAATTACAAGTTATTAAAAAATGATAAAAAATAATTTACCACGCAATATTGCAATCTTTCCTTTATCGAATGCTATATTCTTCCCTAGAACTATTTTACCATTAAATATTTTTGAAAATAGGTATCTTCAATTAGTAGACGATTGTATGAAAAAAGACCGAATGTTTGGTATGGTTCAACCAAAAAATAGAAGTAATAATAAAACAGAAGTTTATAAAGTAGGATGTTTGGGGAAAATAATTAACTTTAACGAAACTAAAGATAAAAGATTTGTAATTAATCTTTCTGGAATTATTAGGTTTAAAATAAAAGAAGAAACAAAAAATGAAAAATTATATAGAAAATTTACAGTTGATTACTCCGATTTTATAGATGATTTAAAAGAAAAAAAGAGTGAAGATTTAAATCTTAATAAGAATAACTTGTTAAATAAAATAAAACTTTTTTTTGAAAAACTAAATTACTCTATCGAGTTTAAAGAGTTGGTAAAACTAAATTTTGACCAATTAATAAATACTGTATGTATGATTTCTCCATTTTCAATTGAGGAAAAGCAAAAGCTTATTGAAACAGTAAAGCTTGAAGACAAATTTAAAGTACTCGATGAGATTATTAATTTTAATTTATTAGATTTCCAGGAAAATAAAACAATCCAATAGAATTTAAAATTTTAAACCTTTGTCCGCAATATTATAAAAAATATTTTTTGCAAACTTACTTTTATTTAGGGATCTTATAAAATTGTTCCTAATATTTTTAAAATATTTATTTTTTACTGAAAAAGAATTTTTTAATAAATCAACTCCAATTGAAAAAGCAAAATTTGATTGTTTTGTTTGGGAAGAAAAATCAGATAATGTATTTATACTACCAATGTCTAACCCCAAACTTTTCTTATTTTTTAATAATTTTTCTAAACATATTAAATCTCTAAGTATCATATTGTACCCTTGACCTACGAATGGATGTATAACATGCAACGCATCACCAAATAAAAGTACTCTTTCCATATAATAATTTTTTCTAATTAGAAAATTTAATTCTCTATCTTCTATGCTTTCGGAAAATTTAATATTTTTTAGGTAATCTTTTGCATAAAATTTGATTTTCTTTTTTATTAATAATTTATTTTTTTTATCAAATTTTTTTTTTACAGACCACACTATAGAAGTTTTCGTATTTGAAATTGGTAATAGTGCCAATATTTCATCGTCAAAAAATAATTGCCTAGCTGTATTATTTTTTAATGAATTATGATTTAAAATTGTAATAATAGATGTTTCATCATAAGAATTTTCTACTGTCTTTTCTTTGAATAATTTTTTTACAATACCCGAATTACTACCAGTACAAATAATTATTAGATTATATTTATGCTCTTTATTATTTAATTTAATGCTTTTTAGCATATCAGATGTTCTGATTTCTGTAATATTGTTATACTTTTTTACTGAAATAGATTTAGTTTTTTTTATTTTAGATATTAATAGTTTCGTAAAGTCATCATTTCTTACCATATATAAAATTTTTTTATTATCTTTATTTGTAAGTTTAAATGTTTCCAAAATTTTTTTTTCTTTAGATTCTGTGTAAATTTTCATTATGTCACAAGGCCAAATTTTTTTTTCTAAGTGTTTCGATATATTTAATCCTTTTAAAAAATCTAAGTTATTTTTAGAAATTGCTACTGTTCTGCTTGATTTATGAATTTTTTTAAAATCTGTTATTAAATCTATTTTAAAGTTTAATTTGGAAAGACTAATAGCTGTTGTTAATCCTGTTAAGCTACCCCCAATAATACAAATTTTTTGTTTATTCATGATTTTATCTTTTATAAATTAATTTTAACAATTATTAATAAATGATACAAAGTTAATTAATTATATATAAAAAATGAATTCATCAATTCTAGGAAATATTAACCACTTTATAAAGAAAAGATTGGTCGAAGCTTTGGGTCTTATAATGATTCTTGCTAGCATTTTTATTTTTGCATCAATTGTTAGCTATTCACCGAGTGATCCTAATTTTATTTATAATCCAGAATCAACAAATATTAAAAATATTGGAGGATTTTACGGAAGTGTACTGTCCGACTTTTTGCTTCAATCTTTAGGTCTTGTTTCTATTTTATTAGTTTTTAATTTTTTTGCTTGGGGATATAAACTTATTACTGAAAAATTAATAAAAAATTTTCCAACCAAGGTTTTTTTTGTATTAATATATCTTTTAGCTGGAACAACAGTTTTAAATATCTTTTATAATGATTCATTTTGGCTAATTGATAATGGCAACGGAGGATTTGTTGGCAGAGCAGTTAAAGAAAACATTTATTATTTTACTCCACTTGTTGAAAATAAATACGCAACCTATGTAATTAGTTTAGTTGCAATTATTTTTTTTATATTAAGTTTAAGTTATAAATTTAATGAGATGATAAAAATGATATTAAAACCTATTGCTCTATCAATAAAATTTGTAAATTTTCTAAATAAAAAAAGAATAAAAACCCAAGCTAATCAAAATATTGGTAATGAATTTAGTGATATAAAAAATTTAGAAGAAATAAATACTCAACAAAAACAACCTGTTTTACCTTTTTCTGAAAGTAAAGAGATAATACATAAAAGCAAAGGTAATAATTTTAAACTACCTTTACTAGGCTTTTTAGAAAAAAATATTAATTCACAGAATAAAAAGGATATTAATAGCACCGAATTAAATAAAAATTCTGAATTCCTGGAAAAAGTCTTACTAGATTTTGGAGTAGAGGGAAAAATAAAGAATGTTAATTGCGGGCCAGTTGTTACTTTAAATGAGTACGAGCCTGCATCTGGAGTAAAAGTTTCAAAAATAGTCAGTTTAGCTGATGACATAGCCAGAAACACAAGCTCTATTTCGACTAGAGTAGCAACAATCCCTGGAAAAAACACAATTGGTATTGAAATACCAAACGCTAAAAGGGAAAAGGTATATTTGAGTGAAATAATTTCAGATGAAAAATTTTATAGAAAAGAAATTAAATTACCTGTTGCTCTAGGGAAAAGTATTTCTGGTGTCCCTATTGTGGGAGACCTTTTTACAATGCCTCATTTGTTAATAGCTGGAACAACTGGCTCAGGAAAATCTGTTTGTGTTAACACAATAATATTATCTCTATTATATAAATATACGCCTGAAAAATGTAATTTAATATTAATTGATCCCAAAATGTTAGAACTTTCAGCTTACGAAGGTATACCTCATTTGCTTTGTCCAGTGATTACAGAAGCTAAAAAAGCTACAGCAGCACTGGGTTGGGCTGTAAAAGAGATGGAAAACAGATACAAACTAATGACAAGCGTAGGTGTAAAAAATATAGACGGATATAACTCAAAACATAAAAAACATATGCCATATATTATTGTGGTAGTTGATGAAATGTCAGACTTAATGCTAATAGCTGGAAAAGAAATAGAAAATTATATTCAAAGATTATCACAAATGGCGCGTGCAGCAGGAATTCATATAATTATGGCGACGCAAAGACCAAGCGTTGATGTAATAACTGGGACAATTAAAGCAAATTTTCCTACACGTATATCATTTCAAGTAAGTTCAAAAATTGACAGCAGAACTATTTTGGGAGAACAAGGTGCTGAACAATTGCTAGGAAAGGGTGATATGTTATTTATGTCTTCAGCCAATAGAATAGTTAGAATTCACGGTCCTTTTGTTTCGGAATCAGAAATAGAAAAAGTAAATAGTTTTTTAAGATCTCAAGGTAAACCAAACTATATTGATGAAATTACAACTATTCAAAATAATGATTTAGATAATAGCAGTGGTGATGATGATAATAAAGATGAATTATATTTTAAAGCTGTCGACATTATTAAAACCGAGGGTAAGGCTTCAACGAGTTTTTTACAAAGAAGATTGCAAATTGGATATAATAGGGCGGCAAGAATAATGGAAGCAATGGAAAAAGAAGGTATTGTAGGTCAGGCAAACCATGTTGGGAAAAGAGAAATTTTATAGGTTTAATTTGATAGAAAAAAAAAAATTTTTTTTAAAAATATTAATTACTTATTGTCTTTTTACAAACGTTTTATATGCTGACATACAAAAGCAAATTATAAATAAAATAACATCTATTAAAACCTTATCCTTTAATTTTAAACAACAAATAGACGGGGGGAAGGAAAGTGGAAAATGTATTATTAAATATCCATTATTAATGAAATGCGATTATAATAATTTGAAACAAAAAGTAATAATAACAAATGGTAAAACGGTTGCAATTATCAAAAAAAAATACAAAAGGATTTATTTATACCCAATAAAAACAACACCACTTTTCAAAATTCTTAAGAAAGAAGAGATTTTTAATTTAATAAGAAACAGTAAACCTACAAAAGAAAATACAGATTTAATTACCTTTACCGCTTTAGTGGGGAAAAATAATATTTTGAAAGTTCTATTTGACGAAAAATCTTTGGAATTAAAAGGGTGGCAAACAACAGATGCTTATTCTAATAATGTTAGTTTTATGATTAGTGATTTAATAATTAATCAAAAAATAGAAGATGATATTTTTAAAATTCCTCAAGAAAGTGATCTTTAGGAAACCATTTGCCCAACTTTTTCCCCTCCAAAAATATGAAAGTGTAAATGTGGAACCTCTTGTCCTCCATTCTCACCATTATTTACTAGAGATCTATAACCACCGCCCTTTGCAGCATCAGAAATACCTACCTTTTCTGAAACTTTAGTAATTCCTTTTATAAGTGCAACAATTTCTTTCTCAGATGCTTTTGATGAAAAATCATCTAAATTTACATACTCTCCTTTTGGGATAACAAGTGCGTGAATTTTTTTTTGTGGATTGATATCATAAAATGATAAAATATATTCATCTTCATAAATTTTTTTACAAGGAATTTCTCCTCTTATAATTTTAGCAAAAATATTATTTTTGTCGTAAATCATTTTTGTCTTTTCCTTAACTCACCCATTACATCCTCAATTTTAATGTTACTGCCTTCTAGTAATACTAATAAATGATATAAAACATCTGTTGCTTCATGAACCTGATTATCGTTCTTTTCAATAGCTTCTAATAATTCTTCTATTTCTTCATTTACCTTTTCAATATTAAACTTTTTGTCACTTAATAATTTGCCTGTATAAGATTTGTCTTGATGCAGATTCTTTCGGTTGCGAATAGTGTTAATTAATTCTTCTAATGGTTTAAGCATTTTATATTCTAACAGGTATGTCTTTTGAGTCCAAATATTGTTTGGCTTCCAAAATTGTGTGTTTACCAAAATGAAATATAGACGCTGCAAGAACTGCGCTTGCTTTACCAATGCTAATACCTTGATACAAGTGTTCTAAATTCCCAACCCCTCCCGATGCTATTACCGGTATGTTTACAAGATTAGATACTTTTTTAGTCAAATCTAAATCATATCCTTTTTTTGTTCCATCTCTATCCATTGATGTGAGTAATATTTCTCCAGCACCCATTGATTCAATTTTTTCTGCAAATTTTAAAACATCTACCCCAGTAGAATTGCGCCCGCCATGAGTAAATACTTCCCATTTATTTTCTTTAACTTTTTTTGCGTCTATAGCAACCACAATGCATTGAGACCCAAATTTTTCAGCGCTTTCTTTAACTAAATTTTTATTTTTAAAAGCGGCGGTATTAATTGAAACTTTATCGGCACCAGCTAAAAGAAGATTTCTAATATCATCTAAAGTTCTTATGCCTCCTCCAACCGTTAAGGGTATAAAACACTTTTCTGCAGTTTTTTTGACAGTATCTAATATAATATCTCTATTTTCATTTGATGCTGTAATATCTAGAAAACATAATTCATCTGCACCTTGTTCATCGTAAATTTTAGCCTGTTCAATCGGGTCACCTGCATCGATCAAATTAATAAAGTTAATGCCCTTAACAACTCTTCCGTTCTTAACATCGAGACAAGGTATAATTCTATTTTTTAGCATTTTAAATTAATTTAACTAAATCTTTCATACTTATATCTCCATCATAAATTGACTTACCTACTATTACCCCTTCAATATTTGAATTATTAAGTGCTTTTATTTTTTTAATATCATTAAGTGAAGATACCCCCCCCGAAATGACAAAGGGAATTTTAATTTTTTGAGAAAGCTCAATAGTATCTTTGATATTTGGCCCTTGTTTAGTGCCATCTTTATTTATGTCCGTATAAATAATTCTAGAAACACCAAAGTTTTTAATTTTATTAACAAAATCGAGTGTACAAATATTAGTTTTTTTATTCCATCCTGATAAATGAAGAAATCCATCCTTAACATCTAACGCAACTGCAATTTTATTTTCAAACTCACTGCAGGCTTTTTGAAGAAGATCTACGTTTTCTACCGCTGCAGTTCCCATGACAATTTTATCAGCGCCTATTTTTATCCACTTTTTTATATCATTGATTGTTCTTATCCCACCACCAATTTGAACTTTTAATTTAAACTTTTGTATTATTTTTTTAACAATATCATAATTAATTATTTTACCTTGTAGTGCGCCATCTAAATCGACAATATGGATATTATTGAAACCATTTTGAAAAAATTGTTCTGCTTGTTCGATTGGAGAATTATTATAAGATGTCATTTGTTCAAAATTACCTTTTATTAATCTTACACATTTACCGTTTTTAATATCTATGGCTGGAAAAATTATCATTTATATTTCCCATTTTAAAAAATTTTTTAAAATGATTATACCGTTTTTTTGACTTTTTTCTGGATGAAATTGTGTACCAAAAATATTTTCTTTTGCAACAGCAGCGGTAACTAAGTTTCCATAATCTGTAGTAGCAACTATACAATCCTTCTGTTTTGTTAAAAATTCATAACTATGTAAAAAATACATATGTGAATTACTTTCTAAACTTTCAAAAAGGGGAAAATTTTTTTTAAATTTAATTTCATTCCAGCCCATGTGTGGTAATTTTATTTTATTATTTAAATTATTTATTTTTTTTACTTGTCCATCAATCCAACCAAAACCTTGTGTTTCTTGCAATTCGTAACCCATTTTTGCAAATAACTGCATCCCAACACATATACCAAATATTGGTTTTTTCTTTACCAAGACAAATTCATTTAATGAATCTTCCAATCCATTAATTTTTTTAATTCCTAAAAAACAATCTCTAAAAGATCCCTGTCCTGGAAGAATTATTTTTTCAGATTTTTTAATTATTTTTGGATCTGAGGAAACTTCTATTTTTGATTTGTTGCCAATATTCCTTGCTGCTACTTCAAGCGCCTTAGCTGCTGACCTTAAGTTACCAGAACCGTAGTCAATTATTGTAATCGACATTTTAAATTTATAAAATACCCTTGGTAGAGGGAACGTTATTTTTAATTCTTTTATCTATTTCTAAAGCCTGTCTTAATGATCTGGCTAAACCTTTAAAGCAAGATTCTATTATGTGATGGCTGTTATCACCATAAATATTTTCAACATGCAATGTAATTCCGGCAGCTTGAGAAAAAGCTTGAAACCATTCTTTAAATAATTCGGTGTCCATCTCACCTAATTTTTCTACTTTTAATTTTACTTTCCAGATTAAATATGGTCTGTTTGAAACATCAATAGAAACTCGTGTTAAAGTTTCGTCCATTGGAATCAAAGCATGTGCAAATCTTTTAATTCCTTTAGATGTTCGAAGAGCTTTTTTAATGCACTCACCTATAGCAATACCTGAATCTTCTGTTGTGTGATGTAAGTCAATATGGGTATCTCCTCTAGCAGTTATTTTTAAATCAATTAAAGAATGTTTAGATAACTGTTCTAACATATGATTAAGGAAGCCAATTTTAGTATCAATTTTATAGGATCCTTTACCGTCTATATTTGCTTCGACAGCTATACTAGTTTCTTTTGTTTTTCTATTTATTTTAGCTTTTCTTACCATGTAACTAACCTGTATTATAAAGGTATATAAGTAATTAAAGAATATTTCAATAAAATGAACTTTTACTCTTGAAGATAACAAATATATCTCCACATATTAATATCATTATGAGCAATAATTTAAACTGGCATGGAACTACAATTGTTTTAATTAGAAAAGGCAAGGATGTAGTTGTTGCTGGGGATGGGCAGGTTAGCCTTGGAAACACTGTATTAAAAAGTACAGCCAAAAAAGTTCGTAAAATTGAAAAAAGAAACGTTATAGCGGGTTTTGCTGGTTCTACAGCTGACGCTTTAACTTTATTTGAAAGATTGGAAGCTAAATTAGAAAAACATGCGGGCAATCTAACAAGAGCTGCTGTCGAGTTAGCAAAAGACTGGAGAACAGATAAATATTTAAGAAGATTGGAAGCTTTAATGGCAATTGCTGATAAGGAAAAAAGTTTTATTATTTCTGGAACTGGTGATGTTTTGGAACCTGAAGGGGGAATTATTGGAATAGGATCGGGAGGGAACTACGCTCTCGCTGCGGCAAAAGTATTAATAGATAGCAAAATGTCAGCAGAAGAAATTGCTAGAAAATCAATAAAAGTTGCTTCAGAAATATGTGTATTTACAAATAACAATATAACTTTAGAAAAAATTTAAATAAATGAAACAAAAAACAAATGTAACGCCATTGCCAAAAGTTGAAAATTCTAGAAATAATGAGGATAGATCTGTTGTCTCGTCTTTGTCGCCAAGAGAAATAGTGTCTGAATTAGATAGATACGTTATAGGACAGCAAGCAGCTAAAAGAGCAGTAGCTATCGCACTAAGAAATAGATGGAGAAGACAAGCGTTAAAAGGTGAAATGAAAAATGAAGTTTTGCCCAAAAACATTCTCATGATTGGTCCTACTGGAGTAGGTAAAACAGAGATATCTCGAAGGCTTTCAAAATTAGCTGAAGCCCCTTTTATAAAAGTTGAAGCAACTAAATTTACTGAGGTTGGTTATGTTGGAAGAGACGTTGAGCAGATAATTAGAGATTTGCTTGAAATTGCAATTGCGATTGAAAAAGAAAGAATGAGAAAAGAAGTTCATACAAAAGCGCAGCAAGCTGCTGAAGAAAGAGTTTTAAATACTTTAGTTGGTAACAAAGCAAGTGTTGCAACTAGAGAAAGTTTTAGAAAAAGACTACGAAACGGAGATCTTGATAAAAATGAAATTGAAATAGAAGTGAGTGATTCATCTGGTATGCCAAGTTTTGAAATACCTGGAATGCCTGGGGCTAATGTTGGAATGATCAATATTTCTGAAATGCTTGGTAAAAACATCAAGAAAGGCAAAAAGAAAAAGATGACTATAAAAGAGTCACACGATATTTTGATTGCTGAAGAATCTGACAAAATGATTGAACAAGATTCTATTATAAAATTAGCAAAGGTATCAATTGAAAATAACGGAATTGTATTTTTAGATGAAATTGACAAAGTATCTGCAAGAAGTGATAGAGTTGGAGGAGATGTTTCGAGAGAAGGGGTGCAGAGAGATTTGCTTCCTTTAATTGAAGGAACAACGGTAAGCACAAAGCATGGTACAATAAAAACTGATCATATATTATTTATTGCATCTGGAGCATTTCAGCTGGCAAAACCTTCTGACTTGTTACCAGAACTTCAAGGGAGACTTCCTATAAGAGTAGAATTAAATGCTTTGACCAGCGAAGACTTTATAAAAATTTTAGAGGAACCAGATAATAGTTTAATTAAACAATACACAGCTCTTTTAGAAACTGAGAAAGTTAGTCTAGAATTTACTAAAGATGGAATAGAAACAATTGCTAAGCTTGCTACAGAAATAAATTCTACTATAGAAAATATTGGAGCAAGAAGGCTTTACACTATTATTGAAAAAGTACTAGATGATATTAGCTTTACAGCAACAGACAGAGGTGGGGAAAAAATTATAATTAACGAAGAATATGTTACAAAGAATCTTGGCGTGCTTGCTAAGGATACCGATTTATCAAAATTCATTTTATAGATTTATTATTTTTTAAAAAAATATATATTGCACCTTCGCCTCCATCTTTTATGCTTGCGGAAGATATTTTTAGTATTTTACTATTTAAATTTTCATCATTTTTTATAAAGTCTGGAATTGAATTTTTTAAAACTCCTAGTGTTTCAGATACGTAAGGGTTGTTATAAGATTTTGATCTTGAACCTTTGCCTGTAATAATTATTAATTTTTTAACACCTTTATAAAAAAATTTTATAATAAAATTTTTAACTTCATCATTTGCTTCTTTCAAAGAAAAACCATGCAAATCTAGTTTTTGGATTTTATTATTTTCTTCATTTTTTTCAAGAAGATCTTCTTTTTTGGGGGAAATTTCACCAATATTTTTTGTAAAATCTAGCCAGTCCTTTTTATCTTGTAGTGAAACAAAGTTTTTTTTTTTCACTATTTTTTTGTTGTTTCAACTAGATACCACGTAGGATCTTGACTCCACATATTTTTTGAAAATTTCCATACATCATTAGCGCTCTTAATAATTTCTGGATTTCCTTCAATTATCTTATTATTTTTATCTTTCGTACAAGTTATTATTTCACTAACAAATTGAACGGTTACTTTATAGATATTTTCAATTTTTTTAAATTCTAATACTTTAGAGGATTTTATTCCTATAAAAGTTGTTTCATATGTAAGTTGATTTTTTTTTCTTTCATCAATAACATTTGAAAAATCAGCAAATAAATTTTTACTTAATAAATTTTTTAGAGACTTTTTGTTTCCTTTTGCGAAATTAGTAATTATTTGTTCGTAAGCAATATTTGCTCCTTTTAAAAAATTTTTTTTTACATCTTCGTCAATGTTGCCACTTCTAATAGCTTCATTTTTTTCTATATCTTGCAAAACCTCCATACCTTTTGGAAAATATCCATTACGGTTTTTAGACTTACCTTCATATCCCGTTTTTCTGCCCAAAATATTTCTCAACCTTAAAATTATAAAGGCAGCAAACATTGCTAGTAAAATTATATCTATAAATCCGAATTGACTACTCATATGGTTTTTGATTATACGCAATAAATGGTATAATATACAAATATAAATATAAAGGCACAAATGAACGCGGTCATTTTTTTTATAATTGGTCTTCCCCTAATAGAAATTTACTTATTGATTAAAGTAGGTAGCTTTATTGGAGCTTTTAATACTATTTTTCTAATTTTTTTTACCGCAATATCAGGAATATACTTCGTTAGATTGAGTGGACTAAATGCCATTAAGTCAGGTTTTAGCCAAATTGTAAAAAATGAAATACCAATATACGAAATTATCTCAGGAGCAGCTTTGGCTTTTGCCGCTTTGCTTTTAATAATTCCTGGTTTCTTAACAGATATATTTGGTTTCTTGCTTATAATACCATTTACAAGAAATATTTTTATAAACTTATTTTCTCCAAATTTTAAAAAAAAAAAAAAAGATAGAAATACATTTGAAGGAATTGTAGAAGAAGAAAATAAAGATTGGGATACAATTGAAGGAATTGCTGAAGAAGAAGACAAAAATGAAAAAAAAATTAAATGACTTATAAAATTATATCTAAATTTATAAAAGATGTATCTTTTGAAATACCAGATATAAAATCTTTTGTTATGTTAGAAAAAGAAATAGCAAATTACTCTTTGAATTTTGATATAAAAAGTAAACCATATAAAACTAATATAATTGAAGTAGATACTATTTTAAAAATAGCGCCAAACGAGAAAGTAAAAAATAAAATTTTAACTGAAATTACTGGAACTGCTTTGGTTTCTATAGAAGAAAATTTTGACAATAAAAAAGAATTAGAAAAGATAATTTTAATTAAAGTACCACAAGAAATGTATACAACCTTGTATGAAACATTTTCTTATTTATTTCAAAAAGCAGGTATTAAAAATTTACAAATAGAAAAAAAAGTGGATTTCGAAAAGCTGTATAAAGAGACTAAGAAATAATTATCAATAATAATTTTTAGGAAGATCGGATTTGAGGTATTTTTTGTGAAGATCAAATTCTTCTTTACTTGGATAAATAATTTTCTGTGAATTTTTTTTAACTGGTTTAACGTTTGAGCCAAATGATAAATCAGGAGCTTGTGAGTTTTCTAAGTTTAATTTTGGGGTTTTTTGGTCTAAGAGATTGATATAAACTTCTTTTAATAAATGACAGTCAATTAGCGCACTATGTTTTTCTCTTTTTGAATTATCAACATTAAATCTTTTGCAAAGTGCATCTAGCGAATTTTTGGACCCCGGATATTTTAACCTTGCAAGCTCTAGGGTATCTAGAACATTTTCTTTCGGAATCGGTTTTTTATTTATTAGTTTTAATTCATAATTTAAAAAAGATAAGTCAAAACTTGCATTATGTATTATTATTTTTTTATCTTCAATAAAGTTTAAGAATTCTTCTGAGATTTCAGCAAAGATTTTTTTATCTGAAAGAAATTTATTTGAATACCCATGAACTTTATACGCTTCTTCAGATACGGGTCTTTTTGGATTTATATATTCGTGAAATATTTTATTAGTTGCTATCTGATTATCTAATTCTACACACCCAATTTCAACAATTTTATGATTATCTCTTAATGATAAACCTGTTGTTTCTGTATCAAGTATAATTTCAAGCATTAGATAAAATTTTCCCCAATAACTTCTTAACATTTTTTCTAAGAGATTTATTATTAAAATTATTATTTATTATAAAATTAGATCTTTTTTTTTTTATTTCTAAGGGGAGTTGAAGATGTTTAAGCTTCCTGTAAATTTTAATGTTAAAATTGGCTCTTTTTTTTAATCTTACTAAAGATTTTTTATTGCTACCTTTTATAAATACCAAAATATCATTTTTTTTATTTATTTTGTTTTCTAGTAGAAGTGGAATATCTAAAATAACAATTTTTTTATTAATATTTTTTTTTATAAAAGTATTCATTTTTAATTTAATTTTAGGATGAACAATATTATTAATTTTTTTTAAACTCCCGGGAATGCTGCTTATAACATTTAAAATTTCTATTTTTTTAACAGGAAATGAAAATATATATTTTGGGAAAGTTCTTTTTAGCTTTCTAAAACAGCTTTTATTTTTTTTATATAATTCAACAACTTCATTATCAGCATCAAAAACTGGGTATCCAAACTGTTTTGCGGCATGACTTTTGCCAGATCCAATATCCCCAACTACTGCAATTCTAATCATTAATCTAATAATTTAATTGTTTCTTTATCAACTTTTGGCAGAATATTATGCCAAATCTTAAATGATAATTGAGCTTGATAAATAAACATCATTTTTCCATTTTCTATTTTATTACCTAATTGTTTACCTTCAGTAAGAAAATTGGTTTTGCTAGGATTGTAGATAACGTCATAAAAAAGTTTCTCTTTCCCAATATTTTGGAAATCTAAATTTATACTATCGTCAATATTCAGTCCTAAGCTTGTTGCGTTAATTATTAAATCAAAATCACAAATTTCACCCCAATCAACAATAATTAAGTCAGAATATTTATCTTTCAAGTTTTGTGGTTCTTTTTTTGTTCGATTGCTTATATATATTTTAGACACCTTTTTTCTTTTTAGGGCTAAAATTATTGAGAGGGCTACGCCACCAGCACCCAAAATGAATACTTTTTTATTTTCTAAATCATAGTTAATGTAATTCAAACTTTGTTCGAAACCCTCGATATCAGTATTGTCACCTATTATTTTATTATTTTTTTTATACACTGTGTTAACAGATTGGGCCTCTTCCGCGATGGGTGTCATTTTATCGACAAAAGCAATTATATTTTTTTTAAATGGGGTAGTAACATTCATTCCATGAATTTTTTCGTTCTTAATTTCTGAAATAATTTTTTCCAAATCATCTTCATGAAGTTTTTTTTTATCGTAAACAGCATCTATATTGTTTTCTTTTATCCAATGATTGTGCAGCTTCGGTGACAAAGAATGATTAATTGGATTTCCTATAACTAAATATTTTTTCATTTTAATTTTATTAAATATTCCTTTATTAGTTTCACTGGCAAGCCCATAATTGTATCTTCATCTCCCTCAATTTTTGAAAATAAAGACCTACCATCAGCTTCAATTTGATAAACGCCATATGCATATAATTCTTTATCTTTTATTTTTATTAAATATGATTTAATTTCGTCTAAATTAAGTTTTTTCATTGTTAACGTTGAATCGTCAGTGGAATTCCAAATCATAGATCCGTTTTTAGAAATACACACTGAACTTATTAATCTATGTTTATTTCCATTTAGTTTTTGAAGTATATTAATAGCATCTTCTCTGCTTTTGGGTTTGGAAATAAGCTCACCATTGAGATCTATTACGCTATCGGCCCCAAGAACAAGTTTTTCTGGGGTTTTTCTACTAATTTTATTTGCTTTTAATTCTGCAAGATTTTTTGAAATTATTTCAGGTGTTGCCTTTTCTTTTAATAATATTTTTTTTATTTCATCCTCATTTATATTTGAAGGCATTACTTCACAAATAATATTATTTTTATTTAAAATATCTTTTCTGACTTTGCTTTTTGAAGCGAGAATAATTTTAATTATCATCTAGAGTTTAATATATCTAATATTTTTATAATTGATGCTGCTGTTTCTTCTACAGATTTTCTTGTTACGTCTATAATAGGCCAATTATATTTTTTAAATAATTTTTTTGAATTTTCAAGTTCATTCATTATTTTTTTTTCATCTGTATAATCACCCCGCTTACTTTCTTGCAAAGATTGAACCCTATTTCTGCGAACATCTGAAAGTCGTGTAGCATCACAAATAAGGCCAATGATACAATTGCTTTTCGCTTCTTGTATTAAGTTGGTTGGTAGATTTTTTCTTTCTGGAATTAAAGGAATGTTTGCAACTTTATAACCTCTGTTTGCCAAATAAATTGATGTTGGTGTTTTGCTTGTTCTGCTAACCCCAACCAAAATAACATCAGCAATATTTAAATCTGATATAATTTTACCATCATCATGCGTAATGGTATATTGAACCGCTTCTATTCTCTTATAATATTCATCATCCAAAATATGTTGGCCGCTTGGTTTTTGGCTTGCTTCTTTTTTGAGAAGTTTTGAAAAATCAGTTATTAAATTACTTAAAACTTCAAAACAGGGAATTTTATTTTTTTTTGTTTCTTCTTCTACATATTTCGAAAGTTCTTTGTCGACAATTGTATATAAAATTATTACATTTTCTACACTTGTTGATTGATTTATAATTTTATCTATTTGATTTTTCGTCCGCGTAAATGAATAGTGTATAGTTTTACACTCAAAGTCAGAGAATTGTGCTTTTAAAGCTAAAAAAATTCTATCTAATGTTTCGCCGGTTGAATCTGATATTTGATAAACTTTGTATATCTTGTTCATAAAGCTGTTAATAAATTACCAATTGTTTGTTTAATCATACATTTTTATAAAATAGTTAATGTTATATAAAAAAGTCAACAAAAAGTTCAGTAGTTATATACGTTAATAAAATATTAACAGGTTATTATAAAATTAAAAAAAAAAAATATATATAATTAATTCAATAATTTATAACATATATTAATAACAAGCTTTATGGATAAACTGTACACAACTAATTAATACCGTTATTAACATGCCATACTAATACTACTAACTTATTTATATAATATATTAATGAAGAGTACATTAAGAGACTGCATCGAGGGAAAGACTTCCTACACACCCGTATGGTTTATGAGACAAGCTGGTAGGTATTTGCCTGAATTCAGGGAAATAAGAAAAAAAAATCCTGACTTTATTAAATTATGTTTAAACCCTGTTCTAGTAAATGAAATTACACTACAACCATTAAAAAGATTTGATATTGATGCAGCTATAATTTTTTCTGATATTTTAATGATACCTTATGCTCTGGGGCAAAAAGTTGAATTTAAAAAAGGTATTGGACCCATTTTAGGAAATTTAAATTTAAATAATATAATTGATACAGATCCAATTGATTTTGTTCAAAAACTAGTTCCCGTTTATAAAGGTATAGAAAAAGTTAAAAATAATTTAAAAGAAAAACCACTTATTGGTTTTGTCGGCGCTCCTTGGACTTTATTATTATATATGTTGAATAGGGGATCGCCTAAAAATAATTTTGATTTTAATAAAATTAATAAAGATAAATTTTTAGTTAATAGATTATTAAAAAAATTAGAGGAAATAATATGTTTACATATTGATAAACAAATCGAAGCAGGAGCTAGTATAATACAAATCTTTGATTCATGGGCAGGATTACTTCCAAAAAAAGAATTACCAAACTATTGCTATATACCTATATTAAAGATAGTTGAGCATGTTAAATCTAAAAAAATTCCAGTCATTTGTTTTCCAAAAGGAATTGGAGAAAATTATATTGATTTTTGTAATATAGTAAAACCAAGTTGTATTAGCATAGATTACGGGGTTGAGCCCAAATGGATAAAAGAAAAATTAAGTGGAATACCAATACAAGGAGGATTAGATCCCAAAATATTATTAAGAGACAAGGAAGAAATTAAAAAAAATACAGAGAAATATTTAAATATATTTAAAGATTATCCTTATATATTTAATTTGGGCCATGGAGTTTTGCCTGAAATAAAACCAGAAACGATTGCTTATGTTGTTGATCTTGTTAGAGGTAGATAGTAAATGAAAAAAGCAGTTATCCTATTTAACCTTGGGGGCCCCGATAAGTTAGAAAGTGTAGAGCCTTTTCTTTTTAATTTATTTAACGATCCCGAAATACTTAGTATTCCTTCAATTATTAGATATCCTTTGGCAAAGTTTATATCCAAAAGAAGAGCGCCAATTGCAAAAAACATTTATAGAGAAATTGGAAATAGATCACCAATACTTGATCTAACCCAAAAACAAGCAATGAGCTTAGAAAACAGTCTATCAATAAAAGGAGATTATAAATGTTTTGTTGTCATGCGATGCTGGCATCCAAGGGCAGAAGACGTCATAAAAAAAGTTAAAGAATTTAACCCAGAGGAGATAATACTTTTGCCACTTTACCCGCAGTTTTCTGCGGCAACCTCAGGGTCATCTATTAATGAATGGAACGACATGTGTAAAAAAGAAAATTTTAAAGTTAAGACTAAAACAATTTGTTGCTATCCCACAGAAAGCAATTTTATAAAATCTCATTCCAGCCTAATCAGGAAAACAGTTCAAAACACACCAAACAAAAATTTTAAACTACTTTTTTCAGCTCATGGTCTCCCAGAAATTAAAATAAGAAATGGAGACCCTTACCAGTGGCAGGTCGAAGAAACTGTTAAAAGAATAATGATGAATTTAAAGGATTATAATTTAGATCATACAATAAGTTACCAAAGCCGTGTGGGACCTTTAAAATGGATTGGGCCATCGACAGACGATGAAATTATTAAGTATTCTAAAGAAAAACAAGGAATTGTTATAGTTCCAGTGGCCTTTGTTTCGGAGCATTCAGAAACACTTGTAGAATTAGATATAGAATATAAAAAGCTAGCAGAAAAAAATGGTTGTAGTTTTTACAAAAGAGTACCAGCATTAGGTACGGAGGAGAATTTTATTAGAGGACTGGCAGAGTTGGTTTTGCAAAAAGAAACAAGAGACAATTTTGTTTCATCAGTAATGTGTCCTAATAAATACGTAAAATGTCCATGTCTAACGAATTAAAGAAAAAGGAAAATATTAATTATGAATTCATACTTATTATTTAAATCAATTCATCTTATTGCTGTCATTTCTTGGATGGTTGGTCTTCTATATTTACCAAGAATATTTGTTTATCATAGCGACGCTGTTAAAAACAATAAATCTGGAGATTTGATATCTACTTTCAAGGTCATGGAGAAAAGACTTTTTATTTATATTATGAATCCAGCAATGATTGTATCTTGGATATTTGGAGTTTTATTAATTAATACGATTGGTATTGATAGTATTAGTTCTGTTTGGTTGCAGTTAAAATTAACCTTTATTATCATTTTAACCATTTATCATTTTTTCTTGCTTCAATGTTTAAATAAATTTGCTAAAAACAGTAACTATTATTCATCCAGATTCTATAGAATAATCAATGAGATACCGACTGTTTTGTTGATAGGCGTTATATTTTTAGTTGTTTTCAAACCATTATGAGACTTGTAATTTTTTAAAAACCCATTATATTCAATATATATTTCTCAATAACAAAAATCCCACATATGAATTTAGAAGAATTAAAAAAGAAATCACCGGCGGAGCTTATTGCACAGGCTGAAAAGCTTGAGGTAGAAAATCCTAGCACATTAAGAAAGCAAGAAATTTTATTTGCAATATTAAAAAAATTTGCACAAAAAAACGAACAAATAATAGGTGGTGGAACTCTTGAAGTATTACAAGATGGTTTCGGATTTTTAAGAGCCACGGAGTCAAATTATTTACCAGGACCAGATGATATTTATGTTAGTCCAAATCAAATTAGAAAATTTGCACTAAGAACTGGAGATTCAATTGAGGGAGAAATAAGAGCTCCCAAAGATCAAGAAAGATATTTTGCTTTATTGAAGGTTGACAAAATAAATTTTGATAACCCTGAAAAAGCTAGAAATAAAATTGCTTTTGAGAATTTAACTCCACTATACCCTGATTCACAATTAAAAATGGAAGTGGAAAAAATTAAAATTGAAAAAAAACCTGATCAGACAGCTAGATTGATTGATCTGGTTAGCCCAATAGGAAAAGGACAAAGATCTTTAATCATTTCACCCCCAAAAGCAGGCAAAACAATTATACTCCAAAATATAGCTAACTCTATTGCGGAAAATCACCCCGAATGTTATTTGATGGTTTTGCTTATAGATGAGCGACCAGAAGAAGTAACAGATATGCAAAGATCTGTTAAAGGAGAAGTAATTAGTTCTACATTTGATGAACCAGCATCGAGGCATGTTGCGGTTGCAGAAATGGTTATAGAAAAAGCTAAACGATTAACCGAACATAAAAAAGATGTAATTATTCTTTTGGACTCAATAACAAGACTTGGAAGAGCTTATAATGCCGTCATACCAAGCTCTGGGAAGGTGCTGACAGGGGGTGTCGACGCAAACGCACTCCAGAGACCCAAAAGATTTTTTGGAGCCGCCAGAAACATAGAACAAGGTGGATCCTTAACAATAATATCAACCGCTTTAGTCGACACAGGAAGCAGAATGGATGAGGTTATCTTTGAAGAATTTAAAGGAACGGGTAATAGTGAATTAATATTAGACAGAAAACTTTCCGACAAAAGAATTTATCCAGCAATTGATATAACAAGATCAGGAACTCGAAGAGAGGAATTATTATTTAAAAATGACGATCTACTTAAAATGAATGTTCTGAGAAAAATTTTAAGCTCCATGGGGACAATGGAAGCGATTGAATTTATTTTATCTAAACTCAGAAATACAAAAAATAATGCCGATTTTTTTGTTTCAATGAATAAACCAGTATAGTTATCCTTAAAATTTAATTTTCATATAAAAAGAAATTATAAATTTAGTAATTTTATACTTCTTTTATATCAACAAATATATTCCACATGACGAGAAGATATTTTATATTTTTTAATATATTATAAACTTAATGATAAAAAGAAATTTTACTTTAAAAGAAAATTTTGATTTAGCTATAAAAAATCATAGTTTAAAAAAATTTAATATAGCAAAAAGCTTATATGAAGAAATTTTAATAAAAGCTCCCGATCACATAGAAACAAATTTTTTGTTGGGAACTCTTTTTGTGGAAATAAATGAACTAAATACAGCGACAGAAATTTTTAAAAAAATAATAAAACTAAATCCAAAGCACGCGCTTTCGCTTAACAATCTTGGGATGATTTATGCTGAGATGGGAAAATTTTCCCATGCAATTTCTTTTTTAAAAAATGCAATAATAATTAATCCCAATCTTACTAATACAGTTAATAATCTTTGTATTCTGATAAGATCTTTAACACCAAAAAATTTTAATGAGGAAGAACAAAAAAATTTTAAAGAATTATTTTTAATTTTATTTAAAAGAAATGACATTGACCATTTTGATATATTTTTAAATGCAAAAAATATTTTATTCTACGATAAAAAATATAAAAAAATTTTAGAAGGAAAAATAATGCAACCATTTCTTAAAAGTGAGATTATTGCTAACCTTATTAAAGAAAATTTATTTCTTTTGATGATGCAAAAGTCATTAATCGTAGATGAAATTTTAGAAAATTTATTGATTAAAATACGAAAAGAAATACTCACTATTTGTAACAATAATTTCTCTGGAGACATATATGATAAATTAGATTTTATAATTAGTTTGGCTCAGCAATGTTATCTAAATGAGTACGTCTATATTCAAACCGAAAGCGAGGTCAGAAAGATTCAAATCTTAAAGGAAAAATTAGAAAAATCTAAAACTGTTAATGAATTAGATGTGGCAGTGTTAGGTTGTTATATATCTTTATCCTCGTGTAAAAAATTACAAAATAAACTAATAAAATATAAATCAAAAAACCTGTTATTCAACGACCTAATAAAAATGCAAATTAGAGATCCAGATAAAGAAAAACAATTAAAGATAACAATTAAATCTTTAAACAAAATTGATAACCAGGTCTCAAAGAAAGTGCAAAATCAGTATGAAGAAAACCCTTACCCCAGATGGCGCTATTTATATTCAAATAACCGAAAATCTTTTTTGCTACTTATGCAAAATCAAATTAAACCAAATAAAATTAAAATAATTGCAAGTGATAAATTTAAAAAGCCAAACGTTTTAGTCGCTGGGTGCGGTACAGGCAGACATTTATTTATAGTAGATAATTACTCCAATGCTAAAATTTTAGGAGTAGATTTAAGCTTGACTAGTTTAGCTTATGCCAAAAGAAAAGTAGATGAGAGAGGTTTAAAAAATATAGAATTTCTACAATCTGATATACTTGACTTAAAAAAACTTAAAAGAAAATTTGATGTTATAGAAAGTGTAGGAGTTCTACATCATATGAAAGAACCGCTAAAAGGTATTGGCATTCTAGTAGATCTTTTGGAACCTCACGGTTTTCTTAAATTAGGCCTGTACAGCAAAATTGCACGAAACTATGTGACATACGCTAAAAATTTTATTAGTAAAAACACTTTAAAAACAAATCTTGAAAGTATACGAAATTGTAGAAACGTAATCTTTAATGAAAAAAATGATGAAGAGTTAAAAAAAATCACATCAAAAAAAGATTTTTATAGCACTTCCTCAGTAAGAGATTTGATTTTTAATGAACAAGAGTACTATTTTAATATAAATGAAATATCTGAAATTTTAAGGGAATTTAAACTTGAATTTTTAGGATTTTCGGATTCCTTAATTAAAGGTAAATATTCTAAAACTTATAAAAATGACCCAAAAAATATTTTACTTGATAATTGGCACAATTATGAAAAAATTAATCAGAACGTATTTAGTTCAATGTATAGTTTTTGGGTAAAAAAAATAAATTAGTAAATAATAAAATATGAGACAAAATAAAAAAACTCTTAAAGAAAACTTTAGTCATGCTGTGACTAGCTTTAAAAAAAAAGATTATAAAAATGCTGAATTTATTTGTTATAAAGTATTAAGTATTGATAGTAATCACATAGACTCAATATCACTTTTAGCAACAATTTTTGCTTTGAAAAAAAACTTTTTGAAAGCAAAAGAATTCATGGAGAAAGCCCTAGAAATTCAACCCAATCATCCAGGGCATCTTTGTAATTTAGCTACCACACATAAGGAACTGGGTAATTTGAAAGAAGCAGTAAGTGTTTATGAAAAAGCTTTAAAAATTAATCCCGATCATGTTAATTCAAACTATAATCTTGGTTTAATATTTTTTAGTTTACGAAAATTAGAAATAGCAAAAAATTACTTGAAAAAAACTGTTAAATTGCAAAATAACTATGCTAACGCTTATTTAAGCCTTGGAAACACTCATGCTGATTTAAAAGAAACAAATGATGCAATGAGCTGCTATAAAAGAGCAATTGAAATTAATCCTAAATTAGGTAGTGCACACAATAATATAGGATTATTATATAGAGATCTAAATGACTTTGAAAACGCAATTAAATCTTATAAAGAGTCATTAAAATTAAATCCACAACACGCTAACAGTTATCATAATCTAGGAGTGGCCTATAAAGAAACCGCGCAGTTCGAAAAATCAATTGAATGTCATCAAATGGCAATAAAATATGAACCAGAAAATTTATTGCATTATCATTTTTTATTTGAGTTAAAAGAAGATATTTTAGACATACCCATAAAAAGTAAAATAGAGAATATTTTAAAAAAAAAAAATCATTTAAAAATTAATCAGGTATATGGAAATTTTTTATTAGCAAAATACGAAAGAAATGCGAAAAGCTACGAAAATGAATTGTCACATCTTATAAAAGCCCATGATAATTTTTATATCCTTAACCAAAAAAAGTTCGATTCAAGCGTTAAATATTTTTTTGATGGAGTTTTAAAATTAAGACAATTAAGTAGGCTTGAAAACAATGCTAATAAAAGTGATATAGAATTAAAACCTATTTTTATTGTAGGCGTTCCTAGATGTGGATCGACATTAGTAGAGAGAATAATAACCTCTGGTAATAAGTTTATTCCATTAGGTGAGGAAACTGGGGTATTAGGACATTTTTTACCATCCAAATTATCTGAAAAAAAATCACTAAATTTTGGCCCAGCATCTGATCTTAGAAAAGATTTGTTTTCAATTTATAGCAAAAAAAATTTAGTTCATAAAAAATATGATTATACTTTTACGGATAAATCTCTGGATAATTTTTTTTATTTAGAATTAATTAAAGACATTTATCCTAAAGCTAAAATAGTTAATTGCAAAAGAGATACACTTGCATCCATCATGTCTATATTTCAAAATAACTTAACTGTATTGGCTTGGACTCATAATTTAGATAATATTTTTAAATATTTTGATAATTATTTTAAAATAATCGAAAAATTTTCAAAAGAATACCCAAAAATGATTTATCATTTAGATTATGATAAACTAGTAAAAAACCCCAAAGAAGAATCAAAAAAATTAATGGATTTTTGCGATGTACCCTGGGACACTAAATGCTTAGAGTTTTATAAAAGAAAAGATTTATTTTCTAAAACAGCAAGTAATATTCAAATTAGACAAGCTATTTATAAAAGTTCCTCCGATAAATATTTACCTTATAAAAATTTGCTTTATAAATATGGTAGAAATTATTCATGGTTTAATAAATGACAATATATGCGTTATCATCAGGTCCTGGTATTTCAGGGATAGCAGTAATTCGAGTTTCAGGAGAAAAAACAGCCGATATAGTTAAAATTTTAACCAATTCTAAATTACCACCAGCTAGGCTAGCTACTCTTAAAAAGTTCAATAAAAATGGGGGAAAAGAGATAATAGATGAGGGCGTTGTTATATGGTTTCCTGGACCAAAAAGCTATACAGGAGAAGATTTGGCAGAATTTCATGTGCATGGTAGTCGCGCCGTTATCGCAGCAATGCATTTAGCTATATCTAAAATAAAAAATTGTAGATTAGCTGAACCAGGAGAATTTACAAAAAGGGCATTTCAAAATGGAAGAATAAATTTATTAAAAGCTGAGAGTATAGCAGATCTAATTTCGTCTGAAACAGAAATTCAAAGAAAGCAAGCGCTCAGAATAATGAGTGGAAGTACTTCGGAAAAATTTAACACTTGGAGAGAAAGACTTAAAAAAATATTATCGCATATAGAGGCTAAAATTGATTTTCCAGACGAGGATTTGCCTAAAAACATAATCAGAGATATTCAAAATACATCTAATAATGTTTTAGCAGAAATTAAACAAACGTTAAATGATCAAAAAGTTGGTGAAAGAATTAGAGAAGGGTTTAAAATTGCCATTGTAGGTCCCCCAAATTCTGGCAAATCAAGCTTACTAAATTATCTCTCAAAGAGAGATGCGGCTATTGTTTCTGAAACCGCTGGAACAACAAGAGATGTAATTGAAACTCACCTCAATCTAAATGGTTATCCAGTTGTAGTTTCAGATACTGCAGGCATAAGAAATTCAAGAGATGAAATAGAAAAAAAAGGTATAAAAATTGCCTTAAAAAGAGCTGAAGATGCAGATTTAAAGTTAGTTATTATATCGGCAAAAAGCATTGATTTTACTACTGTTTTTAAGGATTTAATAAAAAAAAATGCTATTTTAGTAGCCAATAAATCTGATTTAATAAAGGGAAAGTTAAATAGTAAAATAAAAAAATATGATCCTATTTTAATATCTATTAAAAAAAATATTAATTTAAATAAACTTATTATAAAAATAAAAAATAAATTAAAAAATAAATTTTCTAATAATCAAGATATTTTAATCACTAGAGAAAGACATCGGCAAAACTTGGTTAACTGCGTTCATCATTTAGAAAAATTTAATAGAAAAAAATCTACTGATGATTTTGACAAAGCTGCTGAAGATCTTAGATTAGCTACAAGGCATTTAGGAATGATCGTTGGAAAAGTGGATGTTGAGGAGCTATTAGGTAGTATTTTTAATGATTTTTGCATAGGTAAGTAGCAATTTAAAAACAAACAAAAGCCCAATAAAATCAACACTTTCCCAAACAATAAATCTCTTATCTTGTAAATAAGTCTATCATCTGTAAGTTAATTTTATGGATAAAGATTTAAAGTTTGATGTTGTTGTTATAGGTGGCGGCCATGCAGGTTGTGAAGCGGCTGCGGCTTCAGCTCGTATGGGGGTAAATACAGGATTGTTCACGCATAAAATTCAAACTATAGGAGAAATGTCCTGTAACCCTGCAATTGGAGGCTTAGGTAAAGGACACCTTGTAAAGGAAATTGATGCACTCGATGGAGTTATGGGTATTGTGGCTGACAAGTCTGGTATTCAATTTAGATTATTAAACAGAAGTAGAGGACCTGCAGTTAGAGGTCCTAGAACCCAATCGGATCGATCTCTATATAAGAAATATATGCAAGAAATACTCTTAAGTTATTGTAATTTAAAGGTTTTTTCAGATCCAGTAATTGAGTTTATATTTGATAAAAATAAAATAATTGGATTTCATACTAAGTCCGGTAAAGAAATAAAATGTAAAAAAATGATTTTAACAACAGGTACGTTTCTTAATGGCTTAATTCATATTGGTAATGAAATCACACCCGCAGGAAGGCATAACGAAAAACCTTCAACAGGATTGAGTGAACAATTAAAAAAATTTAAAATAAAATTAGGAAGATTAAAAACTGGAACTCCACCAAGATTAGATGGATCAACAATTAATTACGACAGTTTGGAAAAGCAAGACGCGGATATTGAACCAGAATTTTTTTCGTTTTTAACAAAAAATACTTACAATAAACAAATTGCTTGTAGTGTTACTTATACTAATAAAAAAGTTCACGACATTATTAAAAGAAATTTAAAAAAAAGCGCCATGTACTCTGGTAGCATTAAAGGAGTAGGACCAAGATACTGTCCATCTATAGAAGATAAGATTGTAAAGTTTTCTGATAAAGATAGGCACCAAATATTTTTAGAACCAGAAGGTTTAAACGATAAAACTGTTTACCCCAATGGTATTTCGACATCATTACCAACTGACATTCAACAAGAAATATTAAGTAAAATCAAGGGTTTAGAAAGAACTCGAATTATTAGACCTGGTTATGCTATTGAATATGATTATGTTGATCCTAGAGAGTTATCTCATACATTAGAAACAAAGAAAATTACGTCACTTTATCTTGCTGGTCAAATTAACGGAACTACTGGTTATGAAGAGGCCGCGGCTCAGGGTCTTATGGCGGGCATTAATGCTGCGCTATCAGTAAAAAACCATGAACCACTAATTTTAGATCGAGCCCAAGCTTATATTGGAGTTATGATAGATGATTTAGTTACAAAAGGTGTCGCTGAGCCTTATAGAATGTTTACATCCCGAGCGGAATATAGATTAAGTCTCAGAGCTGATAACGCTGATGCTAGACTAACTCAGATTGGTATAAATATTGGTTTAGTTCAGCCCAACCGAACTCTTATTTATACTAAAAAGTTTAATAAGATAAGAGAACTAGGAAATTTTCTTAAGATCTTAAAGATATCTCCTAATGAAGCTCAAAAATTTAATATTACAATTGCGAAAGACGGTATCAAAAGGACTGCTTTTGACATATTATCAAGAAAAGGTGTAAATTTTGATTCCTTAAGGTCTATTTGGAAAAAAATACCAAAAGCATCAAAAAAAGAGGAAGAACAAATAGAAATAAATGCCCATTATTCAGGTTATTTGGATAAGCAGAATGCTGATATAATTGCTTTTAGAAGAGATGAGAATATGATTATACCGAGAAATATTGATTATTCCAAGTTAAGTGGCCTCTCTAATGAAGTAAAGACTAAATTTAATCTTATAAAACCAAAAACTTTAGGCCAAGCACTAAGAATAGATGGTATTACACCAGCTGCTGCCTACATTTTACTTTCCCATGTTAAAAAATCTCCTAAATTAATTAAAAGTGATGATGCAAAATCTGGAAATATCTAACTTTATTAAAAATACACAAGTTTCACGTGAAACAATTCACAGTTTAAAAAAATATGAAAAAATGATCATAGAAAGAAATATATCATTAAATTTAATTGGAAAATCAACAATAAACACAATATGGGATAGGCACTTTTTAGATAGTGCACAAGTTATTGATTTAATTGATAAAAATTATAAAATATTAGTAGACCTAGGTTCTGGAGCCGGTTTCCCAGGTTTAATTCTCTCAATAATCGCTAAAGATAGAAAAATGCCTATAAAAATTAAATTAATTGAAAAAAGTCCTAAAAAATCAAAGTTCTTGAGGGACGTATTAGATAACTTGCACACAAATGCGGAGGTCATAAATGAAAATATTTTTAGTGAAGAAAAAAAGGTAAGTGGAGATGTTTTTGTTGCACGTGCTTTTAAGCCATTGCCCAGGATTCTTCAACTTATACACAGCAAAACTGAAAATTGGAAGAAAATCATTATTTTTTTGGGAAAAACAGGAAAAAATGAATTACTTGAGGCTTCTAAATCCTGGCATATTGAGTATAAACAAACAATGAGCATTACAAATAAAGATTCAATAATATTAGAAATAAACAATTTAAAAAAAAAATAAATTGAAAAACACTCAAATTATATCAGTAATAAATCAAAAAGGTGGGGTAGGAAAAACTACCACAGTAATAAATTTGGCTACAGCATTAACGTTCCACAATAAAAAAGTATTAGTTATTGATTTAGATCCACAAGGCAATGCCACCACCGGATTAGGTTTATCAAATAGTGAAAATAAAAATATATATGACGTTTTAAATGGAAGTTTAAATTTTGAAGAAACAATTAAAAATACCAAAATTAAAAATTTAAAAATTGTTACGTCTAATGTAGATTTGTCAGGTTTAGAAGTTGAAACAGCGAATGAAAATAGAAGAGCTTTCTTACTAAAAGACAAAATAGAAGGTTTCATAAATAGCACAAAAAACGATTTTTCATATATATTTATAGATTGCCCACCATCTTTAAGCTTACTCACAGTAATGTCTCTAGTCGTTGCAAAATCATTAATAGTACCACTTCAAGCTGAATTCTTTGCTCTAGAGGGTGTAAGTCAGCTCATAAAGACTATAGATAGAATAAAAAATAAGTTAAATCCAAAATTAGAAATTCGTGGAATTCTTTTAACAATGTTTGATAAAAGAAATAAATTATCATCTCAAGTAGATACCGAAGCAAGAAAATTTTTTAAGGAAAAAGTATATCAAACATTAATACCAAGAAATGTAAGGCTTTCAGAGGCACCATCACACGGCACCCCAATATTAATATATGATAAATCGTGTACGGGAAGTAAATCATATTCAAGATTTGCAGACGAATTTTTGAAACAGGAAAATGTGATGGATTCAGCAGCATAAGCATGGAAAATAGATTTAAAAAAGGTTTAGGTAGAGGCTTATCTTCTTTGCTGGGAGATTCACCCAATAAAATTGATTCTAATAAAATTTCCATAAAAGACATTAAAAGAAATAAATTTCAACCAAGAAAGTATTTTAGTAAAGAAAATTTAGAAGATTTAAGCAACTCAATAAAAGAGAGAGGAATTATTCAACCAATTGTCGTTCGACCAGATAAAAATATTGATGGTAAATATGAGATTATTGCTGGAGAAAGAAGATGGTTAGCTTCACAAAATGCTGGTTTACACGAAATTCCAGCAGTGATTCTTAATGTAGATGACGTTAAATCATTAGAGTTTGCTATAGTTGAAAATGTTCAACGACAAGATTTAAACCCAATTGAAGAAGCAAAAGGTTATCAAAGATTAGTAGATGAGTTTGACTATAACCAAGAAAAATTATCAAAATTTATTGGGAAAAGTAGAAGTTATATTGCAAATTCCTTAAGGCTTTTGGGATTACCGGAAGAAGTGCTCCTAATGGTTCAGCAGGGAGATTTATCAGCTGGACACGCAAGATCATTGATAGGTTTAAATAATTCAACTGAAATCGCTAAAAAAATTATACAAAATAAACTTTCAGTAAGACAGTCAGAAGTTTTAGTAAAACAATTTAAAGATAAAAATTTTAAATTAGTTTCTAAAAAAGATTCAAATATATTAGATTTGCAAAAAAATTTAGAGGCAAAAACTGGATTAAGTGTTTCTATTAATAATAAAAAAAATAACTCTGGATTAATTTCTTTTGAATACAAGAATTTAGATCAACTAGAAAAATTGATATTTGCTATTAAGAAAAATTATTAGCTTTATTGCAAATTTTCGAGAATAAATTAAAAAAAATACTATTAGATATTTGATAATTTTTTTTACATAAAAGTTCAGTATTATTAACTTCAGTAATTAGATTGTATAAATCTTCTACACTCCATATAGATAATTGTTTTTTTACAATAGCTTTGTCTTTCCAAAAAATAGGTGGTTTAGAATTATTAATAATAGCATCTAAATCCATCACTTTATTATTTCCTTCTTTCATTTTTAGCAATCTTTGAATCTTATTACTTAAAATTCTTAGTAATAATATTTGATTTACTGCACTTGCATACAACTCTGATACAATTTTTTTATATTGTAAAATATTACCACTTAGACATTCGTTTACCATGACATCAGATTTATAATCTCCAGATAGATTTACTAGAGATTTTATTTCGTCTAATCCAATTTTTTTTTTATTAAATGAATATGCTTTAATTTTTTCAATTTCGTTTCTTAAATTACTACGATCAAAATTTGATTTTTCAATCAATATATTTAGTATTTCTCTAGAAAGAACAATATTATTTTTCTTTAATTCTGATTGTGCAATAATTTCTAAATCTTTTTCGTTATCTAAATAGCAAGCAATACATGTTGCTTTTTTTTCTTTCTCAAAAAAATTTCTTATTTTAGATTTTTTTTCTAAAATATTAGAAAATATAATGAAAAAAACATTTTCTGGGGGTCTGTTAAAAATTTCGTCTATTTTTTCAATTATTTTATCTGTTGTATTATTGATAATTATAATTTTTTTATTACTAAAGAGTGATCCAGAATAAACAGAATCATAAAAACTTTCTTCGTTACTAAATATATCACTCTCGTAAAAACTATAAATCCCAACGTGTTCATCTTTTTCTCTTATTTCAGAAATAATGAAATCTTTAATATCTTTTTTTAAACCAAAATTTTCTCCGTATAGTAAAAAAAATTTATTATTTTTAAGTTTCGATTTATTTTTTTTTATTTCATAGCTTTTAATTATCATTTGGAAATATTTATTTCTGATATTTTGATTAATAAATCTTGGTAAGTTCTATTAATTAAGTCTTCCATATTCTTATTTTCTAGACTTTTAGTTTTGGAATATTGATCTTGGACTTTATATGATGTAGATAAATTTGTACTATATTTTAATATTATGTTCCCTGATAAATAATCTACAAAAATTATATTAGTATTTAAATTAATCTTGTATTCTAATATTTTACCTGCACTATTTTTAACAGTAGAATTTTTTTCTTTATTTGCGTCAATCTCTATATTGATAGCTTTTTTTTCTGAATTAGTATCAGTTGATTTAAATAATCTATATAATTTAGAATAAATATTATTTCCTAATTTTTTATTACCCGATATTGTGTGTTTCACAATTTCAAATTCTAAATTTGAAGAGCTAAAAATAGGTTTATACCCACTGCATGCATTTAGACTTATTATTAAAATAAAAGAAATTAAAAGGTAATTAAAATTTTTCATTGCTTAGTTATAAAGTTTAATATTTTATTTGTAATATATATACTCTTTATTATCGTTGAGTTTTCTATATACTTTATAACATTATCAATTTCTTTTGATTTTTCTATAATAGTTTCTTCTTTTGTATTCATTGGCATCTCTAAAACTCCTCTTTTTCTGCCATTTATTTGTATAACTATTATACAGTTTTTTTCTTCAAGAATTTTTTCATCATATTCTGGCCAGTGTAAGTTTTTATTATTAGTTTCTAAAAGTTCATGAGCCAAGTGAGGTACAAAAGGTAATAGTAAAATTACTATTTTCTCCCATTCCTTTTTTAAGACTGCGGCAGATGTTTTTTTATTTATAATATGTTGATTAAAAATATTATATATTTCATGAATATTCGCAATTACAACGTTATATTGAAAATTATCTAAATTTTTAGTTACATTGTAGATAGTTTTATTAACATCTCTTTCTAATTTTAAATCATTATCTTTCATATTTAAATTTTTTTCCTTAGAAATTTCATAATTTAATTTCCAAAGTTTTTGTATAAACTTGTGTGCCGCAGAGACACCTTCTTGTGACCATTGTACATCTCTTTCAGGAGGACTATCAGATAGGATAAACCATCTAATTGAATCAGCTCCATATATATTTATTATTTCTTCAGGGTCTACAGTGTTTTTTTTTGATTTAGACATTGACTCAGATGGGCCAACGATAACTTTTTTTTTTGTTTTTTTAATTATAAAGTTACCTGTGGAATCCTTTTCTATCTCATCTGGGTACAACCATTTGTTGTTCTCATTTTTATAAGTTTCATGACAGACCATTCCTTGAGTAAATAAACTTTCAAACGGCTCAGTAAAATTAAAATTTTCATTATTAAAAGCTAATGCTCGCATAAAGAATCTGGAGTAAAGTAAATGCAAGATGGCATGTTCTACACCTCCTATATATTGATCTACTGGCATCCAATATTTAAGATCTTCAATTTTATAGCCATATTTTTTATATTCTGGTGAACAAAATCTTAAAAAATACCATGATGAATCAACAAAAGTATCCAATGTGTCTGTTTCTCTAACAACTTTTTCTCCCGATGCAAGTTTTGTAAATTTCCAGGTTGAATGGCTATCTAGTGGATTGCCATTCACATTTAGCTTAACATCATCAGGTAATAGTATAGGTAAATCTTGTTTTTCTACTGCTACCGCTTCTCCATTTTTTTTATATACTATCGGTATTGGGCAACCCCAATATCTTTGTCTTGATACACCCCAATCTTTAAGACGAAATGTTATTTTTTTTTCACCAATTTTATTTTTAGTTATAGTTTCTATTGCTTTTTCAATTGCCTGTGAAACAGGAAGATCGTTTAAAAAATCAGAATTAAATAATATTCCATCTTCAGTAAAGGCTTTATCTTTTATAATAAATTTAGAAGGATCTATATTTTTGGGTCTGACTACAGGATTTACTTTTAGTTTATATTTGTTTGCAAAATCTAAATCTCTTTGGTCGTGTGCAGGACACCCAAATACTGCTCCAGTTCCATAGTCCATTAAAACAAAATTGGCAATATAAATTGGAAGCATGGTTTTATTATCAAATGGATGTTTGGCAAATAAACCTGTATCAAAACCAATTTTTTCTGCATTAGCCAAAGCTTCTTCAGTAGTGCCTGTCTTTGAGCATTTTGATTTAAAAGATTTAAAATAACTATTATTTTCAAAGTCTTTTGCAATGGGGTGATCAATGGAGAGTGCAAGAAAAGATGCCCCAAAAATTGTATCTGGTCTTGTTGTAAATATCTTTACTTTATCTGACGCACTTTTTTTATTAATTTGAAAATTTATTTCACATCCAAGAGACTTACCTATCCAATTTTTTTGCATTAACTTAACTTTTTCAGGCCAGTTTTCTAGCTTTTCAAGTTCATCTAATAAATTCTGAGAAAATTTTTTTATATTAAAAAACCATTGTGAAAGCTTTTTTCTTTCTACAGCTATGCCTGAACGCCAACCTTTTCCATCAATTACTTGTTCATTAGCTAAAACTGTTTGTTCAGCAGGATCCCAGTTTACATAAGTATCCTTTTTATATACCAAGTTTTTTTTAAATAATTCTATAAAAAATTCTTGTTGGTGTTTATAATATTCTGGATCACAGGTAGATATTTCGCGATCCCAATCTAACGATAAACCAAGAAGCTTTAGTTGTTTTTTCATAGTTTCAATATTTTTTTTAGTCCAATCTTTAGGGTGTAAATTATTTTCTTTAGCTGCATTTTCCGCTGGAAGTCCAAACGAATCCCAGCCCATTGGATGTAAAACATTAAATCCTAGAAGTTTTTTATATCGGGCCAACACATCACCTATAGTATAATTTCTTACATGGCCCATATGAATTTTGCCAGAGGGGTAAGGGAACATTTCTAGACAATAAAATTTTTTTTTGGTTTTATCTAAAATTGCCGAGTTACTTTTTTTTTGGGACCAAATACTTTGCCATTTTTTTTCAACAATTTTAATATTGTATCGTTCCATGATTTGAAATTAAATTTTAAATAATAATTTACTTTAGCTAGCGCTATATTCGTATCAACAAGTTTAAAATATATTATTATTCATCATATTTGACATTATCTCTTTTATATTTTTTCTTTGTTTTGTTAAAATCTTTTTCAAAAATAAAAGCTTTTTTTAAGATAGCAACTTGAAGCTCTTGTTCCAGCGCAGAAGCAATTTTTGTTATTCTACAACTTTGATCTACACTACAACTTTTTTTATGCACAATTATTTTAATACCATCCGCTCTAATTTCATTAGTTAAAAACCTTACTGTAATTTTAATAGATTCATCTTGTGAAGTTCCTTCATTGTACCAATCCGTTGTTACGATACCTCCAGAGTAATCAACATTTGAAAGTGGCAAAAAATCTAATATTTCTAGTGTGGCTCTCCACATTGGATTTGAGCTAGCAAATTGATAATTTGTTCCAGCGCTTCCATCTCCACTCATCATTTTTTTTAATGACAGCCCTTTTCCTTCTTCTAGATTTTTTTTTACTCTTTCTTTAGAGTTTGGTGAAACTTTTCGTGCATCTGATTTGTCATACAATCCACATGCAGTTATAAAACTGAAAAAAAACATTCCAGCTATGCAAAAAAGCATATTTTTTTTGAAATTATTTAAAAACATCATTATTTATATGTTTATTACATTAATTTTCATTTGAAAATGACTATTAAAATTAAAAAAGCCAGTAAAAACGCCGTTAAAACGTTATGTTGTAAAAATACAACATATTTATAAAATATTAAACGTAATGCTTTATTTCAATATAATTTATCAGATTCAATGGTAATTTCCTTCTATTCATATGAATAGTAATTACAAAAAGGAGTTAACTATGAATAAATTAACGAAAATAGGAGTATCTGCATTGTGTGGATCTCTAGCTGGAGTTTCAGCTGCAAATGCAGGTGATCTTTCAGTAAGTGGTGGCGCAGATATGACTTGGGTGTCATTATCTGATGCTACAGTTGGTAACCCAATTGGAATAGGTTCTAACTACGGTTTATCTGGATCAGGTGATCTAGAAAACGGTTGGAACGTTGCTCTATCAATTGCAATGACTAATGCTAATGCTTATTCAAACACAAGCGTTACAGTAGGCGTTCCTGGTTTAGGTGATATCTTGGTAAACCAAGGTGGATCTGGAACAGGTATACAAGCAATGGATGACATTACTCCAACAGTATGGGAAGAAGCAGACGGCGCTGGCTTAAGTGCTGGTATAACTAAAGTTGCTGGAACATCAGCAGGTGCTACAATACAATTTACACCTTCTATGACTCCTGCAGGTTTAACAGCTAAATTAGCTTATTCTCCAGATGCTGACGGTTCAAGCTCAACTAGTGATAAAGGTACTGGTGGAGATTCTGCTTCGTTATCAAATGGTTGGGATCTTACATTATCAGCTACTGATGAATTACATGGTATAGCAGGTTTAACGCTATATGGTGGTCTTTCTAGAGTTGATCAGTTTACCAATGCGGCTGACGGTTCTTTATCAGGAGACTCTGAAGAAAGAGTTCTTGGTCTTAAGTATGCTGTTGGTGCATTCACTGTTGGTGTTCAAATGAACAATGATGACACTGGTCGTACGACTAAAAGTGAATATGACAACTTAATGTACAGTGCTACATTTAATATCAACGACGATTTGTCGATTGGTTATGGTCATGTTGAATCTGAAAAGAAAGATGATAATACTGCTGAAGCAGATTCTGTACAGATCGCTTACACTATGGGTGGAGCTACGTTCAGAGTTGCTGAAGTTAAAGTTGATAATCAATCGTACAGTCAAGCAGCATCTGCTGATCTTGATGCAACGGTTATTTCTCTTGGCTTAGCGTTTTAAGTAGTTAAAAGAAATTATTCTTTAAAATTAAAACCGGTCTCTTTGAGGCCGGTTTTTTTTTTGAATAAACTAATACCACCAAGACCATATATATTTAGTAATTTTAATTTATTTATATTATCTAGAGAAATTCCCCCTAAAGCATAAATTTTTATTTTATTAAGATGAGTTAAATAGTTAAATTTATGTAAATCTAAGTATTTTTTAGACTTTTTTACATTAAACAAAGGCGACAGAAATATAGCATCACATTTTTGTAACATTTTTGTATGAATTTCCTTTTGATTGTGTGCCGATCCTAATATTGTTAGTTTTCTTTTTTCTATATTAGAAAATTTTTTTGTTTTATTAAATGCGGGTATATATATACCATTTGCCTTATATTTTAAGGCTAATTTAATATCGTTTGAAACAAAAAGCTGGTATCTATTTTTTTTGCATTCTTTTGCAATTTTTATTAATTGGCTTTCTCTTTTTCTATCATTATAGTTCCTATAAATAATACCTATATTTATGTCTTTTCTATTAAAAAACTTATTGTTGTATTTATCTAAAAATATGAAAAATTTTGGTAATTTTTTATGCATGATCCTTTAAAACAATTATACATTATTAAAAATAAGGTAAATGATATTATTAGCAAAAAAAAAAGTGAAAAAATTCCTAATATTATTGTTGTAACAAAAACCTTTCCCTTAAATAAAATAATACCTATCTTAGATAGTGGCCATCTTCATTTTGGAGAAAACAAGGTACAAGAAGCTGAAAAAAAATGGTATGAAACTAAGAATAATTACCAAAATATTAAATTACATATGGTAGGTAAACTTCAAAGCAATAAGGCCAAAAAGGCGGTAGAAATATTTGATTACATTCATTCTTTAGATTCAAAGAAATTAGCCCAGAAAATAGCAGAACAAGAAAAATTACAAAATAAAAAAGTAAAAATATTTATCCAAGTTAATATAGGTAAAGAGATTCAGAAAGCAGGAGTTGAACTACATGAACTTAGTACTTTTTATAAATATTGTTCTAAAGACTTATCATTGAATATTGTTGGCCTTATGTGCTTGCCACCTATTAATTCTAATGATCAAAAGTATTTCAAAACTTTAAAAGAAGTTGCAGATAATCTTAACTTAAATGAGTTAAGTATGGGTATGAGCTCTGATTATGAAAGTGCAATACTTAATGGTTCTACCTATTTAAGATTAGGTACTGTGATAATGGGGAGAAGAGAACTACCCAATTAGAATTTTGGTATTCCTATCAATCAGAGGAAGTAACTTTAAAAAATCTTTTTTTCTTATTGCCACACAACCTTCTGTTGGTTTATATTTTTTTCCACAAATGTGTAAAAATATTGCACTTCCTCTTTTTTTTATAATTGGAAAATAATTATATTTAATTTCAATTAATATGTCGTAATTTTTAGTTTTTCTGTACATTTCTTCAGCACTATATTTAAAAGGAAAATGTATCTTTTTATTATACTTGTTACTGTGGCTATCGTTACACCACCCCATATTTTTTTTGATTTCTTTCTTTGTAATTTGGCATTTTGGCAATTTAATTCTATCCTTTCGGTAATATATAAATCCAAGTTTAAAAAGCCCTTTTGGAGTAGATAAATCACCTTCTTTTTTTTTATTAGTTAGGCCGGATTTACCAATGCTACATTTTATCTTATAACCTTGGTATAGTAGATAATGTTTTTTTATTACAATATTCATAAAAAATAATTAGATGACAGATCTTACCATATCAATTTTTAATAATAGTACTTTTTTTGAAATTTTAAATGAAATGAAGTTATTCTCAAAATTCAAAATTAAACATTATAAAGATTTAAATTTGTGCACAAAAACTACAGAAAAAGAAAATAATATAGTTATTTTCTTTTCTTACCCACATGATTATATACAAAATATTAATTTTCCATCAATTTTAATTTCAGATTCTTTAGAATTTAAAAATAAATTTTCAGGTGAGTTAAAGTATTTTTTTAAAAAACCACTTTCTATAATAGATTTTAATCAAAAATTGATATCTCTTTTTGCTAAAAGGGAGTTTAAAGTAAACTCTTTAATAGGTTTAAACGGATATATAATTGATAAGAATGAAAGAAAAATAAAAAAAAATAATATAGAACTTCAATTATCAGAAAAAGAAGTAGATTTTCTTATTTTATTTACAAATAGCAATACACCCATTAATAAAGAAATTTTTCTAAAAAAAGTGTGGAACTACTCAGTTGACAGTGAGACACATACTATTGAAACACATATACATAAATTAAGAAAAAAAATATTGGATAAATTTGGAGACAATGACTTTATTAAAAATAATAAAAAAGGTTATTTTGTTTGAAAAAAAAAATAGAAATTTTATTGCAAGAGATTTATTTTCTAAAAAATATAAAAAACGTGTTGTTCAATCAAAAAAGGGCAAGGGTAGTTTTAAAAGAAAAAAACGTTAAGTTAATCTAGCCCCTATTTTTTGAATAATTTTTGAAGACATCTCTGTTCCCTTTTGAAGACTTTGTTCAATTGTTAAATTATTTATATACCCATGCAAAAATCCTCCAGCAAAAAGATCACCGGCACCCGTTAGATCAACAATTTTTAAATCTTTTTGACTGTCACATTCCAATATTTTATTTCCATTAATTGCAATACTTCCTTTTTCTCCTCGAGTAATAACTAATAATTTACCCAGCTGTTTTCCAAAAGTAACAACTTCATTAAAATTATTAGCATCAATCAATGATACAATTTCTTGCTCATTAGCAAATGTAATATTTAATTTATTTTTAACTAAATCTAAGAAATGAGCCTTATGTCTTTCAACACAAAATTGATCTGATAATGACATTGCAACTTTATTTGAGTTTTGGATAGCTTTGTCAAAAGCTTTTTTGGGATCTCCTTCATCCCATAGGTATCCTTCTAAAAATATCATTTCACTATTTTGTATGGCTTTAATATCAACATCATTTTCATTAATTTTTCCTGCGGTTCCTAAAAAGGTGCACATAGTTCTTTCTGAGTCAGGTGTAATTAATATTAAACATGTTCCTGTGGGCAAATGTTCTTTTTTTTTAGAATAAAAATATTCAACTTTTTCTTTTTTAAGGCCTTCTTCATATTTATTACCCAAATCATCATCATTAATTTTACCCACAAAACCTACTTTGTTTCCAAGATGTGATAAACCCACAATAGAATTTGCAACAGATCCTCCGGAAATAGTTTCTTCAATTTTTAAATTAGATAATAATTTTTTAAATTCTGCTTCATCCACCAGTTTCATTGTACTTTTTGTGAGACTATTTTTAAATAAAAAATTATCTTCAATTTTACAAATTACGTCTACTATTGCGTTCCCAATTCCTAAAATTTTCATATTATGCTTTCTTTGTTTTAACTACTCTTTTTCTTCCAGGAAAACAAGTGGTACAAATTTTACAAGTTATACCATAACAATTTCTTGCGGTACAAAATTCTCTACCATAATATATTATTTGAAGATGAAGTTTATTCCATGATTTTTTAGGAAATAATCTTTTTAAATCGTTTTCAGTTTGCACGACATTTTTACCATTAGTTAATCCCCATCTTTGTGCCAAACGATGTATATGCGTGTCCACGGGAAATGCTGGATAACCAAATCCTTGGGACATGACCACACTTGCAGTTTTATGCCCAACACCAGGAAGTTTTTCAAGTTCCTCAAAAGTTTTAGGTACTTTTCCACTGTGTTTTTCTAGTAACTGTTTAGAAAGCAAATACACATTTTTAGATTTAATTCTAAAAATGCCTATACTTTTTATTAACCTCTCAATTTTTTTTCTACCTAATTTTACAAAGTGTTCTGGTTTATTATATTTTGGATATATATTGCTAGTAACATTATTTACATTAATATCTGTGCATTGTGCGGACAACAGCACAGAAACTAAAAGTGTAAATTTATTTCTATGTTTTAGAGGAATAGGGGTTTCTGGATAAATTTGATTTAAGGTTTTTAATATTAATTTAACTCTATTACTTTCATTCATTATTTAAAATTTAAAAGATCTCTCATTGAGTAAAGCCCTGGTTTTTTATCCATTAACCATCTTGAAGCAGTTAAGGCACCCTCAGAATAAAGATCTCTGTCGAACGCCTCATGATTTAGAGTGATTATTTCTTTACCACTTGAAAAAGCCACTTCATGCTCACCTATAATTTCATTTTTTCTAATCGAGTTAAAATTTATTTTTTTACCATAGGGAAAATTTTTTTTATTTAAGTATTTTTTTCCCATCAGTTTATAAAATGTTTTATTTTTTCCCGTCGCTATACCCTTTCCTAACATCAAGGCTGTTCCTGATGGATAATCTTTTTTATGCTTATGATGAACCTCAAAAACTTTACTTAAAAAATTATTTCCAAGAGATTTTGATGCTATTTCAGTAATATGCATTAATAAGTTTATTCCTAAACTCATATTTCCAGCTTTAAGTATGGGTATTTTTTTAGAATATTTCTTTATTAAAATCTCTTCTTTTTTAGAAAATCCAGTTGTACCAATAACTACTCTTTTTTTTAACTTAAAAGCAATTTTTAATATCTCCAATGTACATTTTGGAACTGTGAAATCTATAATTACATTTGTATCTTTAAATGCAGATTCTGAATTTAATTGAGGTTTTAAACCAGCTAATTTTTCATTAGTTTTTATATTTTCTGTCACTGAGACTATTTTAAAATGTTTTGAATTTTTAACAGATTCGATCAATTGCCTACCCATTTTACCCAGACAGCCAGTTATTGATAGTTTAATCATTTAGTTTTTCCAAAATTTTTTTGCTTTTTCAAAAAAATCTTTAATAATTGGGTTAGTTTTAGAATCCTCTAATTTTTTAAATTCTTCTAATAGATTTCTTTGTTCTTTAGTTAATGAAATAGGCACCTCAGTTGTAGCTTGGATATATAAATCACCATAATTTTTATTCCTCATCATTGGCATGCCTTTTCCTTTTAACCTAAATTGTTTACCATTTTGTGTCCCTGCAGGTATTTTTACTTTCGCTTTACCACCATCAATAGTTGGGACATTCACAGCGGTCCCAAGAGCTGCATCCGCCAAAGAAATAGGAAATTCAAAAAAAAGATTTTCTTCGGCTCTTTTAAAAATGCTATGTGTTTTAACTGTTATAAAAATGTATAAATCTCCATCTCCCCCCCCTTTAATACCCGCCTCTCCTTTACCTGACAATCTAATTCTGGTTCCATCATCAACACCTTTAGGAATATTTGTGAATATTTTTTTTTTAGTTTGTTTTTTTCCAATTCCTCTACATTCTTTGCATGGGCTAGAGATTTGCTCTCCCGAACCTGAACATTCAGGGCATGTTTGTTGTATTGTAAAAAAACCTTGGCTAGATCTCACTTGACCTTGGCCACCACAAGTTGAGCAGGTAGTAGGTTTTGATCCAGCTTCTGCTCCAGAACCACTGCAACCATTACATTTATCTGAAGAAGAAAAGTTTATTTCTTGTTTTTTACCATTGTAGGCATCTTCTAATGAGATAGATAAATCATATCTTAAATCTGAACCCCTTATATCAGATGATCTTTTTCTGCCTCTTTGAGCTCCAAAACCTTCAAAAAAATCTTCAAATATATCTGATCCAAAAATATCTGAAAAATTATTTGAAAAGTCAGAATTAGAAAAACCCCCTCTTCCACCGCCTCCACTTTCAAAAGCAGCGTGTCCAAAACGGTCATAATTTGTTTTTCTCTGTTTGTCAGAAAGAACGTGATAAGCTTCACTTGCTTCTTTAAATTTTGCTTCTGAGGATTTATCACCTTTATTTTTATCTGGGTGATGCTTTAAAGCAGACTTTCTATAAGCTTTTTTTATTTCTTCCGGTGAAGATGATTTATTAATACCTAAGACTTCATAATAATCTCTTTTTGACATATATTAACGACATTTTATAGCTTTAGTCTTAGGCGCTTTTTTCGTTATCTTTATCTTTATCTTTATCTTTATTTTTTTTATCTTCTTTTACTTCTTCAAAATCTGCATCTACAACATCTTCTTTATTTTGATCAGGATTTTTATTCTCTTTGTTATTATTATTTTTTTCAGATTTTTTTGCTTGTTCTTTATATATAGCTTCACCGAGTTTCATTGAAGATTGAACTAAAGATTGAGTTTTTTTCTTCACTTCTTCAGTGTCAGTACCTTTAAGCGCATTTTTTAAATCAGAAATTCCAGTTTCTATAGATTTTTTATCTGCTTCAGGAATCTTATTACCATGATCTTTTAAATTTTTTTCAGTTGTATGCAATATTGTATCTGCTTGATTTCTTGCATCAACTGTTTCTCTCTTTTTTTTATCAGTTTCCTTGTTAGCTTCTGCATCTTTTACCATATTTTTAATTTCATCGTCGCTTAAACCGCCAGAAGCCTGAATCTGTATTTTTTGCTCCTTGCCAGTACCTTTATCTTTGGCTGAAACACTCACTATTCCATTGGCATCAATATCAAAAGCTACTTCTATTTGAGGAATTCCTCTAGGCGCATTTGGTATTCCAACTAGCTCAAAATTACCTAACAATTTATTATCGGCTGCCATTTCTCTTTCGCCCTGTAGAACTCTTATAGATACTGCTGGCTGATTATCTTCAGCTGTAGAAAAAACTTGGCTTTTTTTAGTGGGTATTGTTGTATTTTTTTCAATAAGCTTTGTTGAAACTCCACCTAAGGTTTCAATTCCTAAAGATAAAGGAGTTACATCTAAAAGAAGAACATCTTTTACGTCACCTTGTAAAACTCCCCCTTGAATAGCCGCTCCCATTGCAACAACTTCATCTGGGTTTACACTTTTATTTGGCTCTTTTCCAAAAAAAGTTTTTACAGTTTCAACTATTTTTGGCATTCTTGTCATTCCACCAACTAAAACAACTTCATCAATTTCAGCCGCACTAAATCCGGAGTCTTTTAAAGCAATTTCACAGGGTTTAAGAGTTCTCTTTACCAAATCTTCTACAAGCGCCTCAAGTTTTGCTCTTGTTAGTTTTATGTTAATATGTTTTGGTCCCGTTTTATCAGCGGTAATAAAAGGTAAATTAATTTCAGTTTGAGCGGTAGAAGAAAGCTCAATCTTTGCTTTTTCAGCTGACTCTTTAAGTCTTTGAAGAGCTAATTTATCAGTTTTTAAATCTATTCCATTATCTTTCTTAAATTCATTAACAAGATAATCTACAATAGTATCATCAAAATCTTCACCCCCTAAGAATGTGTCACCATTTGTAGATTTTACTTCAAAAACTCCATCTCCTATTTCGAGAATTGAGACATCAAATGTTCCACCTCCTAAATCATATACAGCTATTTTTTTTCCACCTTTTTTGTCTAAACCATACGCTAAAGAAGCTGCAGTAGGTTCATTTATAATTCTAAGAACTTCTAGGCCTGCAATTTTACCAGCATCTTTCGTAGCTTGCCTTTGAGAGTCATTAAAGTAGGCTGGCACTGTAATTACAGCTTGTTTTACTTCTTGTCCTAAATATTTTTCAGCAGTTTCTTTCATTTTTTGTAAAATAAATGCAGATATTTGTGATGGTGAATATTTTTTATTTCTAGCTTCTAACCAAGCGTCCCCACTTTCTGCTTTAACAATTTTGTAAGGTGCTTTTGCTACATCTTTTTGCACAGCTTTATCATTAAAGTTTCTTCCAACTAACCTTTTAACTGCAAATAAAGTATTTTCAGGGTTAGTTACAGCTTGTCTTTTTGCGGATTGACCAACTAGTTTTTCACTATTTTCGTCAAAGGCAACAACCGAAGGTGTTGTTCTTGCCCCTTCAGAATTTTCTAATACCTTGGCTTGTGCGCCTTCCATAACAGCTACACATGAATTTGTTGTTCCTAAATCAATACCTATCACTCTACTCATAAAAATAATTTCCTCTCAACTTTATATGGGTGTTTTTTTTCTTACTACAAGTTAAAAAAATCACTTTTTTTCTCCCATTTTTGGGCTTTTTTTAGAAACCCCAACAAAAGATGGTCTAAGCAAACGATCTTTCATCATATAACCTTTTTGTATTTCCTGAACTACCGTTCCTTGTTCTGCTGCATTATTTTCAATTTCTAACATGGCTTGATGAAAATTAGGGTCAAATTTTTTATTGATACAATCTATTGCCTCTACACCGTTCTTTTTAAAAATGGAAACTAAGTCTTTTTTTACAATTTCAATGCCATCAAGCATCTTATCTAAATCCTTATTATTCTTTAAATTTTCATCATTTTTGAATGATAGAACTGCCCGATCGATATTATCAATCAGAGATAAAGATTCCGAAGCAAAATTAAAACCACCAAATTCATAGGCATCTTTTTTTTCTTTTTCAAATCTTCTTCTTTGATTCTCCATTTCAGCCATTGTTCTAAGAAGCTTATCTTGATTTGAGGCAAGTTTTTCTTCAATAGTCTCTTTTTTTTTTGATGAGATAGCATGCTCTTGTAAATCTTTTTCTTCTTCTTTTTTTTCAGTTTTAGTCATTTACATGTTATATGGTCATTATAAAAAAAAATGCTAGTAGCTTATGAATAAAATAGAAAAAATAATAATTGGAACAAATAATGAAGGAAAATATAAGGAAATATGCGCATTATTACCTAAAAACATAAAAAAATATTCACCAAAAGAATTTGGAATTCCATCGCCAGAAGAAACAGGAAAAACATTTAAAAAAAATTCACTTATTAAAGCATCGTATTTTTCCAATAAAACAAACTTAGTTTGCTTATCAGATGACTCAGGTTTAGAAATAAATTTACTAAGTGGGAATCCTGGTATTTATTCTTCTAGATGGAGTGGAAAAAAAAATAATTTTAATCTAGCTATAAAAAAAATTTTTAAAGAAATGGAAAATAAAAAAAGGAATTGGATAAATGTGAATGGAGCTAGATTTATTTGTTATATGACATTATTTTTTCCTAACGGTAAAACTTATTTTAGCAAAGGAGTTGTAAAAGGGAAAATTTTGAATGAAAAAAAAGGAAAAAATGGTTTTGGATATGATCCAATTTTTATTCCCCAAGGATATGTAAAAACTTTTGGTGAAATGAAACCTAGATTTAAAATGTCCATTGACCACCGATCTAAAGCTTTTTTTAAATTTAAAAAATTTTTCCTTTAGAAAACCTTTAAAAATTTATTTTTTTTTACTTTATAAATTTTTAATTTTTGCTTACTTATATTATCTTCAATTTTGAATTCAGCATGCAAACCCTTAAATCCTTTTTTATTGTATAATTGATTTTCGTTAAACTGCAAATTATTGTTTATCCAACAATAGTAAATTAATCCCAAAGCATCATAAGCAAGAATAGATACTGAATTAGGTTTCTCTTTAAATTTTTTAGTAAATTTTTTATTAAATTTTTTCAAGTTATTAAAATTTATCGAAGGAAAATGTAAATTTTGCATTGCATTTTCGGTGAAAAGAGTTTCATCAAACCATTGATTAATAGTAAAAAAATTTACTTTTTTACTTGAAACGTCCGAAAATACAAAAGACGTTAAAACACTTTTAAGTCTTTCTCCAAAATCTACAATAACAACAGAATCAAAGTTTATTTTACCCAAGGTGTGTAATTGTTCTAATTCTTTTAACTCCTGTTTATCTTTATATAAATCAGAATTTTCTAATATTTTTATTCTTCTCTTTAAATCATTTTTTCTTTCTTTATATTTAGTAATATTTTCTATTTCTCCAGTTATTTTTTTTGGATTTGTGTCATATAAATAAATTTTGTAAAAATCTAAATTTTTTTTATTTGAAATAGATTTTGACTGGTATAAAAATTCAGATTTTGGAGATAAGAGTAAAGTTTTTGAAACATTTATTTCATCAAAGTATTTTTTTAAAGCATAAATTTGAGATTCAACATTGACACCAAAAGCAATTGCATTCTTTGGTATATTGTTAGTTTTATTAGTTAACGAAATGAATGTAATATTATTTATTTCATTAAGCCTCTCCAAGCTTTCATGAAATACTGGACCTATTACAATTTTTATTCCTTCATCCTCAAATTCTTTAGCAGCAAGATATGTTTTTAATGCACTTCCTTTATTATCTTTAGGATAAATTTTTATATTGTTATTTGAAATATCATATAAAGCTAGTTGAATAGCCTTTAAAAAAGATTTTCCAATATCTTCGAATTCGCCAGATAGAGGAAGCAGAACTCCTATTCTTAGTGTTTCTTTATTTCCTAAATTTGATAATTCTTGATTAGCCTCACTACTATTTAATGTAAATGATAAATAAGTTAGTATTAAAAATGTTAGCAGTTTTTTCATAGTTTAAATAATATAAATTATAATCTAGGCAGTAAATGGACAAAAATAAAGAACAAACAATCAGTGCTGGACTTTACTTGGTGGCTACTCCGATTGGGAACATGGAGGATATAACCTATAGAGCACTAAATATTTTAAAAAGGTCAGATACTATTTTGTGTGAAGACACCAGAAGATCTGGAAAATTACTTTCATATTTTAAAATTAAAAAAAAACTTATGGCCTATCATAAATATAATGAGTCAAAAGTAAGCAATAAAATAATTGATCTAATAAAAAATAATAATATTATTTCATTGATCTCTGATGCCGGAACGCCGGCTATATCAGACCCAGGGAAAATACTTATTAACAAATGTTTAAAAGAAAACCTAAAGATTTGTCCAATACCAGGACCCTCAGCAGTGACAACTGCTATTAGTATTTCTGGTTTTAGTGATCAATATTTATTTTATGGATTTTTAACCAAAAAAGAAAAAGAATTAGAAAATGTCCTAAATAGTTTAAGCCATGTAAATTATTCTTTGGTTTTTTTTATTCCAGCCATAAAAATAAATTTTTATTTAAATAAATTTAAATTTTTTTTTTCAGGTAGAAAGATAGTTATTGCGAAGGAGATGACAAAAATTTATGAACAATTTTTTCGTGATAAAATAGAATCTATACCAGAAATGCCCAATAAAATAAAAGGTGAGTTAACTGTGGTTATTTCTGAAAAAATAAATCAAAATAAAATTACAGAAGAAGTTAACGAATCAGTTAAAGTAGAAATAAAAAAAATGATAAAAAAATATAGCCACAAAGATGTAGTTGATTTTATTTCAAAAAAAGAAAATATAAAAAAAAAATTAATTTATGATTATTGTTTAACATTAAAAAAATAAATGAAAAAATACTTTATAATACTGTTTTTATTTTTACTTAATTCGTGTGTTGGATCTTCTTCAAGTGGATTATTTGGAACAGGTGTGAGTATAGCACTAGACCCAAGAACTTTGGGGACCCAAATTGATGATTCAATCATGCAAAAAAATTTGGTCGCAAGATTAGCATTAAATGAAAAAAAATATTTTATTAAGATTTCAGTGAAAGTACTTGATGGACGAATTTTTTTGGCTGGTAAAGTAGATGAATCCGAAGAAAAATTAACAATAACTAAAATGGCCTGGGAAACTAAAGGGGCGAGATCGGTAAAAAATAATATTATTGTAAAAGAAAAATTTTCTTTTAAACGAACTGCCATAGATGTTTTAATAACCTCTCAGCTTAGAGCTGCTTTAATACTAAATAAAAATGTAAAATCGGCTAATTTTAACATTGATACGATTAATAAAAAAACTTATGTTTTTGGAATTGCACATAATGAAAATGAAAAAATAGAAATTATTCAAGAAGCAAAACAAATAGTCGACCTTGAAGATTTGGTAACAAGCATTCTAATGGTTAGTGAATTAAGCAGACAAAGAGAATAAATTAATTCCCCTCACCATCTTTGTAGTCAATAATATCTGATGAGTATGCCGCAATTGAAGCTAGATTTAATATATCGCTAGTAGATGATCTTAATGGTGCAATTTCAATAGGTTGAGCCAACCCAACTAACAAGGGTCCGACTACCTTAACCGCACTTAAACTTTTCAATAATTTAAAAGAAATTGCTGCGCTATGTCTACCAGGCATTATCAAAACATTTGCATTACCCACTATTTCTGAAAAAGGGTAGAGTTTTTTATATTCGGGATCTAAAGCAACATCGGGCTGCATCTCTCCATCAAATTTAAAGTTAACTTTTTTTTCTTTTAATATTTCAACAGCATCTCTTAAATTTTTTGTTGCTTTAGTTTTAGGTGTCCCAAAAGTAGAATGAGATAAGAATGCAATTTTTGGGTCATAACCAAATAATTTTACAACTCTTGCAGCCGACACAGCAATATCAGCAAGCTGTTGGGAAGTTGGAATTTCGTGGACAGCTACGTCTGCAATAAAAACAGTTTTACCTCTATTAACCATTATATTTAAACCATAAATTATTTCATCTTTTCTTGCATTTACCACCCTTTTTACTTTGTCTAATGTAGATGTATATCGTCTAGTGTTTCCAGTAACCATTGCATCTGCATCACCACAAGCAACCATGCAGCTTCCCCATATGACTCTGTCACTTCTAACTAACCTATCACAGTCTCTTTCTAAAAGACCTTCAGATCGTTGCATTTTTTTATATAGAAATTTTGCATATTTTTCTCTTTTCGCACTATCCGTTGAATTAACTATTTCAATATTATAATTTTCATCTAAGCCAATCTCTTTAAGTTTCTTTTTTACAATTTCTTTTTTTGCAACAAGAATAGGAGTTCCAAACATATTACTTTTAAAGGCTATTGCAGCCTTTAACGTATTTTCATCTTCGCCATCTGCGAAAACAACTCTTTTTTTACTTTTCTTTATTTGAGAATTAATACCTTGCATTATACCTACAGATGGATCGAGTCTTTGTTTCAATTGTTCTTTATAACTATCAAAATTTTCAATTTTTTTTCTTGCTACTCCACTTTTCATTGCAGCTTTAGCTACTGCCACAGGTATTACACTAATTAATCTAGGATCAAAAGTTGAAGGTATTATATATTCTCTTCCATATTTTGGTCTTTCCCCACCCATTGCAGCAGCAACTTCATCAGGAACATGCTCTCTAGCAAGCTTAGCTATTGCGTGAGCAGCAGCAACTTTCATATCTTCATTAATTGTTTTTGCCCTCACATCAAGAGCCCCCCTAAATATATAAGGAAAACCAATTAAATTATTTACTTGATTTGGATAATCAGATCTTCCTGTAGCTATAATAGCATCATCTCTCACTTCGCCGATTTCTTCTGGGGTAATTTCTGGGTCAGGGTTAGCGCAGGCAAAAATAATTGGATTGTTAGACATACTTTTAACCATCGGTTTTGTTAACACTCCTTTAGTTGATAAACCTAGAAAAACGTCAGCTCCTTTAACTGCTTCTTCAAGCGTTCTGTGTTTTGTCTCAATTGCATGAGATGACTTCCATTGGTTAAGGTTACCTCTTCCTCTATATATGACACCCTTTCTATCTACCATTATAATATTTTTACTTAAAACCCCGCTATTCTTAAATAAATTTGCACATGCCATCGCCGAAGCTCCTGCTCCGTTTACTACAATCTTGATATTTTTGATTAATTTTTTAGATATATCTAAAGCATTTATTAAAGCAGCCAAAGTTATTATTGCAGTACCATGTTGGTCATCATGAAATATAGGGATATCTAATTTTTCTTTTAATTTTTCTTCTATTATAAAACAGTCTGGAGCAGCTATATCTTCTAAGTTAATGCCTCCAAAACTTTTTGCTAAATTTGATATAGTATTTATAATTTCATTAGGATCTGCAGAATCTATTTCTAAATCAATAGAGTCAATATCAGCAAATCTTTTAAACAGTATTGCTTTACCTTCCATCACAGGTTTTGAAGCCAAAGCTCCTAAGTTACCCAAGCCAAGTATTGCTGATCCATTGCTAATGACAGCAACTAAATTTCCTTTTGTTGTATAGTCATATGCTGCATCGGGATTTTTTGCTATTTCCCTTACTGGAGCAGCTACACCAGGAGAATAAGCAAGTGCAAGATCCCTTTTACTTGTCATTGGCTTTGAGGATAAAATTTCTATTTTCCCCGATTTACCACTGTTATGATAATCCAAAGCTTCTTGGTCTGTATATTTGTCTATTTTTGACTTTTTCTTCATTTAAAAAGCAAGTATCTTACAATTGTCACAAAAATAAGGCTTACATGTCAAGATGAACTTAATAGCTTCTACCTCAACATTCAGTTTTTTTACCTTAATCAGTCGATTACTTGGTTATATAAGAGATATTTTAATAGCAATTTTTTTGGGAACCTCAATTTTTGCAGACATTTTTTTTGTTGCTTTTAGAATACCTAATACTTTTAGGAGATTATTTGCTGAGGGAACTTTTAATGCTGCATTTGTTCCGAGCTATGTAGGAGAACTTGCTAAAAATAAAATAGATGCCTTCAATTTTGCAAAAAATGTTTTTAATTTACTTTTTATAATTTTATTATCTTTAGTACTAGTAGCAGAAATTTTTATGCCGCAATTAATTTTTTTAATTGCCCCAGGTTTTCATAATGATCCAGAAAAATTTAAACTAGCAATAGATTTAACTAGAATTACATTCCCCTTTTTATTTTTTGTAAGTTTAGCTTCTTTTTTTGGAGCTATACTAAATTCGTATAATAAGTTTGCAGCAGCTGCTGCAACACCCATTATACTAAATATTATACTAATTGGTTCATTACTTTTATCCCAATTTGTTAATACATCAGACGTTTTGATACTATCTTATGCCGTATCATTTGCGGGATTTTTACAACTAATATTTATGATATTCTTTGTTAGAAAAAATTTCAAACCAATTTTATCTGTAAAAATAAAAATAGATGAAAAAGTAAAATTTTTCTTTAAAAAATTAATACCAAGTATTTTTTCATCTGGGGTTACGCAAATTAATATATTAGTTGGAACTATAATTGCCTCTTTTCAAGTTGGTGCCGTTTCATATCTTTACTATGCTGATAGAATTTATCAAATAAATCTTGCTGTAGCAGGAATTGCAATTGGGACAGTTATGCTTCCAGAATTGTCTAAACATATTAAAAATAATAATTTAAAAGAAGTCGCTAATTTACAAAATAGATCTCTAGAATTATGTTTATTTTTATCTATACCTGCGGCTGCAGCTTTGGCTTTAGCTTCTGATCAAATTGTTACATCATTATTTGGATATGGATCGTTTGATATCAAAAGCGTAACTAATACTGCTAATGCATTAATGTTTTTTGCAATTGGTGTACCTGCTTTCTCAATATTAAAAATTTTTTCCAATTTCTTTTTTGCGAGGAATGATACTAAAACACCATTTTATTTATCAGTTGTATCTATAATTTTAAATATAATTATTAGCGTATCACTTTTTAACAGGTTAGGTTTTATAATAATCCCAATAGCCACTTCAATTTCTTCATGGGTAAACGTTTTAATGCTCTATTATTTTATAAAAAAAAGAGATTTACATACTTTTGATGAAAGCTTTGTATATAAATTTAGTCGAATGATATTATCTGTGGTTACAATGGTAGCAGTTTTATATTTATTGTTAGGCTTTTTCTCTAACAAATTTGACTACAATGAAAGTTGGAAATTTATTTATTTATTTATTATAGTAATAATTAGTTTAATAAGCTATTTTTTAATTTCAAATTATTCAGGAGCTTTTAAGTTTAAGGATATTAAGTTAAAATAGTTATTTTATTTATGAAAAAGAAAAAAATATTTTCTGGAGTTCAGCCAACTGGAAACCTTCATTTGGGAAATTATTTAGGTGCAATAAAAAATTTTGTTGATTTACAAAAAGAATCAGAATGCATTTATTGTATAGTGGATTTACATGCTATAACTAATCGACAAAACCCAGAAAAATTGAAGTCTAATATTCTGGAAACAGTTGCAAGCTTTGTGGCTTCAGGATTAAATCCAGAAAAAAGTATTATATTTAATCAAGCTAGCGTTCCTGCTCACAGCGAATTAGCATGGATATTTAACTGTGTAGCAAGAATAGGTTGGATGAATAGGATGACACAATTTAAAGAAAAAGCTGGAGAAAACAAAGAAAATGCTAGCGTTGGTCTAATGGTGTATCCAAATTTAATGGCTGCAGACATTCTTTTGTATAAGGCCACACATGTGCCTGTTGGAGAAGACCAAAAACAACATTTGGAATTGACTAGGGATATTGCGAAAAAGTTTAATAATGATTTTAATAGTAACAATTATTTTCCAATAGTGGAGCCATTGATTTCCAAGGAAATATCAAGAGTTATGAGTTTAAGAGATGGAAAAAAAAAAATGAGCAAATCAGAAGAATCCGATCTTAGCCGCATAAATCTAAAAGATAGTAAAGATTTAATAGATCAAAAAATTAAAAAAGCTAAAACTGACGCAGATTCAATTCCCTCAGAAATAGAAGGGCTTAAAAATAGAGCTGAAGCAGCAAATCTTATCTCCATTTATGCAAGTATTAATAATATTGGAATAAAAGACGTACTAAAGGAGTTTGGAGGAAAAAATTTTTCAACTTTTAAGAGTAAATTAAGCGAGGCAATTGTAGAAAATATTTCTCCAATTGGAAATGAGATGAAAAAGCTCTTAAAAGATCAAAACTATTTGTATAAAATCTTGGAGAATGGCTCACAACAAGCAAATTTTACAGCAATTAAAAATATTAAAGAAATTTATGATATTGTGGGGCTTGCTAAGTTCACTTAACATTCAGATTCTGATACAGTTATAAATATTTATATTTATTATGATAGAAACAGAAAATACACCCAATCCAGATACACTAAAATTTATTCCTGGCAAAAAAGTTTCTGAAATTGGGCCAATAGAATTTATTAAAAATGAGAAGAGCATAACAGTACCACTCGCAAGTAAGATTTTATCTTTAGATGGTACTTTAATGGTTTTTTTTGGAGAAGATTTTATTACAGTAAAAAAAGATCCAAATTTAAATTGGGAAGACCTAAAGCATAGTATAATGTCGGAAATAAATGATTACTATTCTAAAGGTAATGACATAATTGTAAAAAAAAGTTCAATAAAAAATAAAATACATGCAAAGCCGGATAAGTCTAACGAAATAATTAATAAAATTAATGAAGTCCTAGATACAAAAGTTAGACCAGCAGTTGCTAAAGATGGCGGTGACATACAATTCGTATCTTTTAAGGATGGAGTAGTTAAAGTTGCTCTTAAAGGTAGCTGCTCAGGTTGCCCAAGTTCAGTAATGACGCTTAAACAAGGTGTGCAAAACCTTTTATGTCACTACATATCTGAAGTAAAAAGTGTAGAAGCAAGTTAAATCATGACAAAAAAAATAGAAAAATTATTTAAATCATACAGAGATCAACTCTTACATCTAGCAAAACTTTATAGCGTAGTAGAAATAAAGAGTTATGCCAGAAGTTCAAAAAGACTTACGATTTCTCAATTAGAATTATTGCTAATTAAAAATCATATAAAACTGCCGAACAATAGATCTAGTGATAAAGCTATTGCAAAACAAGAGTTAAGAGAATCTACAATAACAAATGTTTACCTAACCTTTTGCATTATTTTTTTTATAGGAAGTTTGATTTTGACAAGACCCTATATAAAAAAAATAGTTAATGAAGTAAAATTTACCTATGTTGCTGAAGAATATAAGCAAGTAAAAGATAATAAAAAAATTGAAAAAATTGAAAAAATAGAAAAAACTGAAAAACCAGAAGTAAAACAAGAATATGAAAATACAATTAGTTTAAACGCTAAAACAACCATAAATTTATTTAATGATTTAGGTTATGATTTAAAAGCTGTCAGAGCTGGCCAAAAAGTTAAACCTATATATTTAACTAAACTCCCCAAGGATATAAATTCTTTAGGTAACACAAAAGAAAAGAGAGATTTATTTATCAAAATCTTATTACCTTTAGTGTTAGCAGAAAATGCTAAAATAACTGACGATAGAGAAAGGTTATTTTCAATATTAAATAAAAATTTTAATACTATTGGTGAAAGAGTGTGGCTAAAAAGAAGATTTGTAGAGTATAAAATTGAAGATAAAGATCTTTCAAAACTTAAAATGAGAATGGATATTATTCCAGTTTCCATTGCAATAGCACAAGCCGCAAATGAAAGTGGATGGGGAACGTCTAGGTTTGCATTAGAAGGCAATGCTTTGTTCGGCCAATGGACTTGGAGCAAAAAAGGTCTGTCTCCAAAGAATAAAGACCCAAATAAAACGCATAAAGTTCTACAATTTCAAATTCTAAGAGCCTCAGTTGAAGCCTATAAAAATAATTTAAATACCCATAATGCATATAGAGAATTTAGAGAAAAAAGAGCCCAGCTCAGAGGGAAAAATGGAGAAATTATAGGGTTAGACCTAACTAAGTACTTAAAAAAGTATGCCTCAATAGGTGAAAAATATGTAGAAATTTTAGAAAGTATTATTAATAAAAATTCATTAGTAGATTTTGATAAAGCTAATTTATTACCAACAAGAATCAAAAAAGGAGTAGAATTATAGTTCTTTAGATCTTAATATTCTGCAATAACATACTGAATACCGAGCCATCTCCATTTTCCGTTATTTTCTCTGAGCGAGCAATTAATTCTTCCTCTTTCACTCTTAAATTTTTCTTGTAGTAAAATTAGTACCTCATTATTATTTACTAACTTGATGTCAGATTTTCTCCAAACATTACCTTCATTGGAATAACAATTAATATTTTTAATATCGATAAGATTTTTATAAAATTCAATTTTAACTTCTGGAGGGTTTTCGTTAGATTGTAGATATCTATTTTCAGGAATAATAGTTTTATAAGGAAATGGTAATGTATTAAGTATAGAAATGAATCTTTTCAACTCACCATATTTTTCATTAATAGGGAATCGTGGCAATTCTAATCTATTAGTTGTAGAATCAATTACTCCAGAATGCTGACCAAATGCAAATTCAAATTCAAATTCTGAAATAATTTTTTTTAAATCATTGCTATACTCGCCAAAAGGATAAGAAAAAACTTTTGGTAAATAACCAAGTTTTTCTTCAAAAATTCTAAAAGAAGTTTCTAAATCATTTTTTATTTTTTCATTATTCCAATCAACCAAATATTCATGGGTATGACTATGATTGCCAATAATTGTTAAGTTGCTTTTTTCAATTTCCCTTATTTGTTCCCAGTTCATATAGCCATAATTGCCAATTTCTCTTGTACTAACAAAAAGTATAAATGGTATTTTCCTCTCTTGAAGAATTGGCCATGCATTTAAATAAAAAGACTCAAAGGCATCATCAATTGTTAAAAGCAAATAATTTTTTTTAATATTGTTCTCAATAATTTCTTTGAATTTGTTAAAATTAATAAATTCAATTCCTTGTTTATCTATTTCTATTAAATGTTCTAAAAAAATCTCACTTTTTATATTAGTTGATGGATATTTGTTTTCATCAAATCTATGATACATCAAGCTTATTATACCTGACTCAGTATTTAATTTATTTAAGTCCAAACCAAAGGACTTACTTATTGATATAATTAGTAGTATCAATATGGTTAGTATGAATTTTTTATCAATTGATTGCAGCACAAATATAGGTTCATTGTTTATAAAAAACCAAAATAAAACATTTATCAAAGTTTTGCAAAATGATAAATCAAATATTGATTTATTAATGAAAAAAATTTTAGACTTTTGTGAAGAAAGTGGATTAAAAATTCAAAATATATCCAATATTTTTGTTAATCAAGGTCCTGGAAGCTTTTCAGGATTAAGAAGTTCTCTAGCGGTAGCGAAAGGTATCAGCTTGGCTCAAAACGTAAATATATTTGGCTATAACACATTTATTTGGGTTGCATCAAAATTTTTTGATAAAGAGAATTTTATTTATAGCCTTATTAAAATCAGAGATAAATATTTTATAAAAGAATTTAATAAAAAACTTATAACTATTTCTAAATTTAGGGAGATGCAAAAATATGAAATTATAAAAAAATTTAGCAATAAGTTTTTGATAATTCCAGAAAATATTTCATCCACCTATGATGAAAAAATATTAAAATTAAATAATCTGAAAATTGTAGATTTAGACCATAATAACCTTGAATTCCTTCAAAAAAAAGGTCTGCTAGATAAACATTTGATTAAGCCAATATATATAGGGTAAAATATTTTTAATAATATTTTTTAAAACAATAATATATAAATATTAATATGAGTAATGAAATAGAAAATAAATGTATAAAACAGGGTGTTAGACTCACTGATCAAAGAAAATTAGTAGCTAAAGTTATGTCAGAGTCTTCTGATCACCCAGATGTAGATGAATTACATAGAAGAGTTAGCAAGATTGATTCAAAAATAAGTATTGCAACAGTATATAGAACTGTAAAACTATTTGAAGAGGCGGGAATAATCGCAAAACATGATTTTAAAGGTAACAAAGCAAGGTATGAAGAAGCTACACATGAACATCATGACCATCTCATTGATATCAATACAGGTGAAATTATAGAATTTGTTAATGAAGATATAGAAAAATTGCAAAAACAAGTAGCAGAAAAACTAGGTTATAAACTTGTAGATCATAGACTAGAATTATATGGTTCAAAAATTAAAAAGTAAAAAAATTGCATAAAAAAATATTTATCAAAACTTTTGGCTGTCAAATGAATGAGTACGATTCAAATCGTATTCACGATATAGTTTCAACTATTGGGTTTAAAAAAACCACAAACAAACAAGAAGCAAATTGTATTATTTTGAATACATGTCATATACGGGAAAAAGCAACTGAAAAAGTATATGACGAAATAGGGAGAATAAAAAAAGATTTTAGAAATTTAAAAAAACCTTTAGTTATTGTTTCTGGATGTGTAGCCCAAGCAGAGTCAGATGAAATAATAAAAAGAGAACCTTATGTAGATATGGTAATTGGTCCACAGGCTTATCATAAAATTGGAGACTTAATTTTAAATTATGAGAGAAAAAGACAAAAGATTAATGAAACTGAATTTGATACCATAAAGAAATTTGATGAATTAAAAAAAATCCCAAATTCACAAACTAAAATTTCTTCATTTTTAACAATACAAGAAGGTTGTGATAAATTTTGTAATTTTTGTGTAGTCCCTTATACACGCGGACCTGAATATTCTAGACCATTCAATCAAATAATAGATGAAGCAAACAGTTTAGTAAATAACGGCGTTAAAGAAATTGTTCTACTTGGTCAGAATGTAAATGCTTACATTTTTCAAGAAAAAAATAAGAGTTTTAAGTTTTCTTTGTTAATAAAAGAACTTAATAATATTAAAAGTTTAGAGAGAATTAGATATATGACCTCACACCCAAAAGACATGAGTGATGATTTGATTTCTTGTTATAAAGATTGTGAAAAATTAATGCCAATTCTGCATCTTCCAGTACAAAGTGGATCGGATAAAATTCTTAAGTCAATGAATAGAAAACATGATAAAAAATATTATTTAGATATTATTACTAAACTTAAAAGTGTAAGAAAAGATATTGAAATTTCAAGTGATTTTATAGTCGGCTATCCAGGAGAAACTGAAACAGATTTTCAAGAAACAATCGATCTTGTTAATCGAGTTGGTTTTATAAATTCTTATTCATTTATATATAGTCCAAGACCAGGAACACCGGCGTCGATGAAAGAAACAAATAGTTTAAGTGAAAATAAAAAAAGACTTAAAAAGTTACAAGGTATTTTAGAAAATTTCCAAATAAGTAGTAATAAAAAATACTTACAAACATTTTGTGAAGTATTAGTTGAAAATAAATTAAATAACCAACCTAAATATTTTGGTAGAACAAAGTATATGACCCCTGTTATATTTGAAGCAGATCATTGTACACCTGGTGAATTAATTAAGGTAAAAATTAATTCTTTTAATTACAATCGCTTATTTGGTTTTTATAAATCTAATAAAGTGGAAGCAGCGTAAATTAATGAAAGTAAATAAGCAAAAAAACAATACAGATGTTTCGATAGTTTACGGAGAAGATAATTCAATAAATATTAATATATTTAATAATGAAGTTTTAATGGAAATTGTTGGATCTTTTGATAATAATCTTAAGGAGTTAGAAAAAATAAGCGGATCAAAAATTTATTTTAGAGGTAATTCAATTGTTATTAAAGGAAACAAACATGCAAATGAAAAAGTTAAAAATGCAATAGAGTATCTAGTGGAGCGTTTTAAATCTGAAAAAAAAATAGATAGGAACGATGTTATTGCCTCATTAAACGGTGAGATGGTTAAAGATATGAAGAATCAATCAACCATTCATCCTTTAGAAGATGTGATTAAAACTCCAAAAAGATCAGTGATACCCAGATCTCAAAACCAAAAAGAATATGTGAGAGCTTTAAAAAATAATCAAATAGTAATGTCTTTAGGACCAGCGGGTACTGGAAAAACCTATCTAGCTGTTGCTGTGGGCTTAACCATGTTATTAGAAAAAAAAGTTGAGAAAATAATTCTATCAAGACCAGCGGTCGAAGCTGGAGAAAGATTAGGTTTTTTGCCTGGAGATATGAAAGAAAAAATAGATCCTTATTTAAGACCATTATATGACTCGCTTAATGATTTATTTGATTATGATAAAATTCAAAAAAAAATGGAATCTGGAGAAATTGAAATAGCACCACTAGCATTTATGAGAGGTCGTACTTTAAAAAATTCATTTGCTATATTAGATGAAGCTCAAAATGCAACAGAAACTCAAATAAAAATGTTTTTAACTAGAATTGGTGAAAAATCCAAGTTAGTCGTAAATGGGGATCCATCTCAAATTGATTTACCAAATAAAAACCAATCAGGTTTAACTAAATCAAAAAAAATATTAAAAAACATAAAAGAAATAGCAATTATTGATTTTGATCAAAATGACGTAATAAGACATCCTCTAGTTTCAAAGATTGTGGAAGCGTATAAGAATAATAGTAATGATAACAGTTAATATTGAGATTCAAATCAAACCTTGGCATTTAAAAATTAAGAACCCAAAAAAATATTTCAAATTGAGGTTAAAAAAAATACCTAAATTAGTCAAATTTTTTAATAAAAAAAATATATCATTTACTATATTATTGACAAATTCATTTAATATTAAAAAACTTAATAAAAAATTTAGGAATAAAAATCAACCAACAGATGTTCTTTCCTTCCCCTTTTTTACAGACAATAATTTAAGACTAGAAAAAACAAAAAATATTTATATCGGGGATATTGCTATATCGTACGAAGAAATTAATTTAAAATCAAAAAAAAATTTTCTATTAGAGTTTGACAAAGTTTGGATTCATGGCCTTTTGCATTTAATTGGATATAAACACTCAAAAGATAAAGATTATTTCACAATGTATAATATGGAAAAAAAAATTTTATCTTCAATTTTATAATAATGGAAATTTAAATTTGTTTACTCTTTTTAATAATAAGTTTTTTATTTCATTTTTAGTTCCATTTCTACTTGGAGCCATAACTGTTTTTGGTTTTTCTCCGTACAATCTAACATTTGTAAATTTTTTATCATTTTCTATATTATTATATTTCATATATATAGTAAAAAAAAAAATTTCTTCTAAATATAAAAATAATAAATTTAATAAATATTTTTTTTATCTAGGTTGTTCATTTGGTTTTGGTTTTTTCTTGTTCGGAAACTATTGGATTTCTATATCACTTACACATGATGATGCATTTAGTTATTTAATACCCTATTCACTTATAATCATACCTTTGTTTTTATCTTTATTTTTTGGGATGGGAATTTTTTTTATAGGACCGTTTGTAGAAAAAAATATTTTTTTTGTTTTACTTTTTTCAGCAGTTTTTTCTTTATTTGAATTTATAAGAGGTAATATATTAACCGGCTTTCCTTGGAATTTAATTTCATATACTTGGTCCTGGTCAATAGAATCTATACAAATTTTATCTTTAATAGGGACATATTCTTTAAGTTTAATATCTTTAACTCTTTTTTGTCTTCCTTTTATTTTTTTTCAAAAAAAACTTGTTAAAAAAAATATAGTTTTTCTTTTAATTTTATTAATTTTTTTTATGTCAAATTACTTTTATGGTTCTTATAAAATTAACGAAAGAAAATTTACTTTTGATAAAAACATTAAGGTTAAAATAGTTTCACCAAACTTTTCACTAAAAGACTATTCTACAACAAGTGAATTTTCGCAGCTTGAAAAACTCATAAAATTTAGCAATCCAGAAAAAGAAAAAAAAACAATATTTATTTGGCCAGAAGGGATTTTTTATGAATCTTATTTAACAGATATAAAAAAATATAAAGATTTATTTAAAGACAAATTTTCTGACAAACATCTTATTGTTCTTGGAATAAATAGTTTTACTGAATTTGAAGACTCAAATGATAAAAAATATTTTAACAGTTTAGCTATCATAAATAATAATTTAAAAATATTATCAGTTTATAATAAAATAAATCTTGTTCCCTTTGGTGAATTTCTGCCATTTGAAAAAACTTTTGCTAAGTTGGGAATAAAAAAACTGACCAGGGGTTATAATTCATTTTCTCCAGGTCAAAATAGAGAATTAATTGATTTGGGTAAAAATTTTGGTAAAAAATTAGTACTTCCTTTAATTTGCTATGAAATAATTTATTCAGGAAATCTAAAGAAACAATACCAATTCCCAGATCTGGTTATAAATATCTCAGAAGACGCATGGTTTGGCCAATCCATAGGTCCCTATCAACACTTTACAAAAGCAATATTTAGAGCAGTAGAAGAAGGAGTTTTTATTGGTAGATCAGCCAATAAAGGAATTTCTGCCTTAATAAATCCCAATGGACAAGTTGTTAAATCGCTTAATACGCGAGAGTCTGGTAATATTGAGTTTGATTTTCCACAATTTTATAAACAAACTTTATTTTCAAATTATGGAAATAAAATATTTTATTTAATAATTTTTTTGTATATGTTTCTAATAATAATTTTAAAAAAAAAGAAAATGTAATGAGTAAAAAATCTTATTTATTTACCAGCGAGTCTGTTTCAGAAGGACACCCAGATAAAGTTAGTGATAGAATTTCAGATATGGTTGTTGACACGTATTTACGTGCAGAACCAATTCAATCAAGAGTGGGATGTGAAACTTTAACAACTACTAACAGAGTCGTTTTAGCAGGAGAAGTAAGAGGTCCAGAAATTAAAAAAGAAGAATTAATTCAAAAAGTTAGAGATTGTATTAAAGATATTGGATATGACCAAGAAGGCTTTACTTGGAAAGACGCAACAAAGATAGAAAGCCATCTTCATGCTCAATCAACAGACATAGCAATGGGAGTAGACTCATCTGGAAACAAAGACGAAGGTGCTGGTGACCAAGGTATAATGTTTGGTTATGCTTGTAATGAAACTGATGTGTTAATGCCAGCTCCAATTCATTATTCACACAAAATTTTAAGACTTATGGCTGAAGATAGAAAATCTGGAAAATTAAAAAATATTGAACCAGATAACAAAAGTCAAATTACAATTGAATATAAAGATGGTATGCCTGCAGCTGTTAAGTCAGTAGTAATATCTACCCAACACTCAGCTGATGTTAATCAATCTCAAGTTCGAGAATTAGTAAAACCTTATATAGAAAAATCTATTCCAAAAAATCTTTTGACAAGTTTAGATGAAAAAGAAATTTATGTTAATCCAACAGGAAATTTTGTAATTGGTGGACCTGATGGCGATGCTGGATTGACAGGAAGAAAAATAATTGTAGATACATATGGAGGAGCAGCACCACACGGTGGTGGAGCTTTTTCTGGTAAAGATCCTTCTAAAGTTGATAGATCGGCAGCATATGTATCAAGGTACTTAGCAAAAAATGTAGTAGCTTCAAAAATTGCAGATAAATGTTTAATCCAATTGGCTTATGCAATTGGAGTTTCAAAACCTCTATCTATTTATGTTGACCTTTTTGATAACGACGAAGAAAAAAATAAGCATGTTGAAAATTTAATTAAAGCCAATTTTGATTTAAGCCCAAGAGGTATTCGAGAGATGTTAGGCTTAAATAAACCAATTTATCAAAAAACAGCCGCATATGGACATTTTGGAAGAGAACCAGAGTCTGATGGCTCTTTTTCATGGGAAAAAACTGATAAAACAGCAGTATTTAAAAAGTAGTTCTTGAAAAAAGATAAAATATAAATTAAAAAAACAGTAAGATACCTGGAAAATCAATAATGGGCTTTTGCCCATTTTTTTTTAGAGGAATAAAATTAATTTATGTTAAATAAAAGATCAGATAAAGTTGAGTTATTAAGGATAGCCGAGGCAGTAGCTTTAGAAAAATCTATAGATAAAGAGATTATTCTTAATTCAATGGAAAGCGCAATACAAAAAGCTGCCAAAACAAGATTTGGATCCGAAAATGAAATTCGTGCTATAATCGATAGAGAAAGTGGAGACATAACTTTACACAAAGTACAAAAAATTGTGGAGAAAGCAGAAAATTTAGATACAGAAATTTCATTAAAAGATGCGATTAAAATTGAAAATAATGAAAACCTACAAATTGGAGAAGAAATATTTGAAGAGCTTCCACCAGTAGACTTTGGAAGAATTGCCGCCCAAACTGCTAGACAGGTGATTACTCAGAGTGTTCGTGCTGCTGAGAGAGAAAGACAATATAACGATTTTATTGATAAAAAAGGCGAACTTTTAAGTGGAATTGTTAAAAGGTTAGAGTATGGAAATGTCATTGTCGACTTGAATCGTGCAGAAGCTATAATTAGAAAAGAAGAACTTATACCGCGAGAGATTTTAAAAACAGGAGATAGAATTAAAGCATATTGCTATGACGTTATAAGAGAAAATAAAGGACAGCAAATATTTTTATCTAGAGCACATACTAAATTTATGGAAAAATTATTTGTTCAAGAAGTTCCAGAGATATATGATGGAATAATTGAAATTATGTCTTCAGCTAGAGATCCGGGTAGTAGAGCCAAAATATGCGTTAATTCGAAAGACTCTTCTATAGATCCAGTAGGTGCTTGCGTTGGTATGAGAGGAAGCAGAGTTCAATCTGTAGTTAATGAATTATCTGGAGAAAAAATAGATATAGTTCACTGGTCGGAAGATGTTGCCGCTCTCGTCGTGAGTGCATTAGCTCCCGCAGAAATTCAAAAAGTAATCATTGACGATTCTCACAGAAGAATAGAAGTTATTTTAAGTGAAGAAAATTTGAGCAAAGCAATAGGAAGAAGGGGACAAAATGTTAGACTTGCATCAAAATTAATAGATTTTGAAATAGATATATTAACTGAAAAAGAAGAATCAGAAAAAAGGCAAATAGAATTTAAAGATAAAACAGATACTTTTGTAAAAAATTTAGAAGTTGATGAAACTCTAGGCCAACTATTAGCTGCAGAGGGATTTTCATCAATAGATGAGATGGATAAAGCAACATTAGATGAAATATCAAAAATTGAAGGAATTGATGAAAATACAGCCAAAGAATTAAAAGATAGAGCGGGAGAATATCTTGTGAAGGAAAAAGAAAATATTGGAAAAAAATTGAAAGATTTAGGAGTTAATGACGATCTAGTAAATCACAAAGGACTTACCCCAGGTATGCTGTTTACATTAGGTGAAAAAAAAATTAAATCATTAAAAGATTTTGCTGAACTTTCTACGGACGAATTAATAGGTGGATGGGACGAAAAAAAAGGTGTGAAATTTAAAATCGACGGGTATCTTGAAGAGTTTGCTTTAACGAAAATTGAAGCTGATGATCTAATTATAAATGCTAGAAATATTATATTTAAGTAAAGGAAATGTTTTCGTATGGAAGAAAAAAAAGTAAAAAAAAAATTAACTCTAAGCACGCCATTAAAAAAAAATCATAGTTCTACTAATTATACACAAAGAACTGGCAAAACATCTGTAGTTATAGAAAAAAAAGCTCCAAGGAGATGGGGAGAGAAAAAATTCCAATCACGTGAAACTGGTTTTAATAAACCTAAACCCAGCACCGATTCAGCTTCAAAAAAAACTCCAATAAATAAGAACTTTAATATTCGAAAATTGGCTGAAGAAAAAGCCACAAAGAGATTTAAAGGTGGAAAAGATGATAATTCACAGGCTAAAAAAGCTAGTTTAGGAAAAGATAGAGGTTTTGCTTTAAAAAGAGAAACAAAACTTACTTTGTCAAAAGCACTAGATGATGAGGCTTTGGATGGTAGAGAAAGAAGTTTGGCATCTGTTAAAAGAACGCGTCTTAAAGAAAAAAAAATTCAAGATTCTGAAAATATAAGCGGGGATGTTAAAAAAGTTATTCACGAAGTAAATATTCCAAATACAATTAGTATACAAGAACTTTCAAATAGAATGGCAATGCAAGCAAGCCCCATCATTAAACATTTATTAGGAATGGGTGTGGTTGCTACTATAAACCATACTATTGATGCAGATACAGCTGAGTACCTTGTAAAAGAGTTTGGAAATAAACCTATTAGAGAGAAAAAACCAGATTTAAATATTTTAAAAACCGAAAGAAAAGAAAATAAAAATTTAAAGTCTAGACCACCAATTGTTACTGTTATGGGGCATGTAGATCATGGAAAAACATCATTACTAGATGCTTTGAGAAAAACAAATGTTGTTTCAGAAGAGCATGGTGGTATTACACAGCACATCGGAGCTTATAAAATAGAAACGGAAAAAGGAAAAAGTATTACATTTATTGATACACCTGGTCATGCAGCATTTACTGAAATGAGAGCAAGAGGATCAAAAGTGACTGATATAGTTGTTCTTGTTGTAGCTGCGGATGATGGAGTTAAACCACAAACAATAGAAGCAATAAAACATGCAAAGGCTGCAAATGTTCCAATTATTGTTGCATTAAATAAATCTGATTTGCCCACCGCAGATCCAAAAAAAATAAAAAATGAACTTTTGCAATATGAATTGATAGCAGAAGAATTAAGTGGCGATACATTGTTTACTGAAGTTTCCGCAACTACTAAAAAAAATTTAGATAAACTAAAAGAAAATATTTCTCTACAATCTGACCTATTAGACCTAAAGGCGAGTTTTGAAGGTCCTGCTACTGGAATAATTTTAGAATCTCGAATTGATAAAGGGAAAGGGCCAGTATCTAGTGTATTAGTTGCTAATGGTAAATTAAAAAAAGGTGATTTTTTTGTAAGTGGAAATACTTGGGGAAAAATAAGAGCAATGCTAAATGATGAAGGTCAAAATGTTGACGAGGCATTACCATCAACTCCAGTAGAAATTTTAGGTATGAATAAATCTGCATTAGCAGGTGATGATTTTATAGTTGTAGATAGTGAAAAAAAAGCTAAAGAAATAAATGATTACAGAATTGAGCATAGCAATTTAAAAAAAACACCACCAGTTTTGGCAAACAAAGAATCTGTGTTTGATAATACAGCAACACCAAAAGAATTTGCAATAATAATTAAATCTGATGTTCATGGTTCAAGTGAAGCACTCACTACCGCAATTGAAAAAATCGTCCATCCAGAAGTAGCACCAAAAATAATTTTGTCACACATTGGAGTAATAACAGAAACAGATGTTACTCTAGCTCGAGCTTCAAACGCAACACTTATAGGTTTTAATGTTAGGCCTAATAAGGAAGCTAAATTGTTAGCCGAAACTTACAAAGTAAAATTAAAATTTTTTAATATTATTTATGAAGTATTAGATTTTATAAATAACTCACTGTCAGGCTTATTAAAACCTGAAGTGAAGGAAGAAATAATAGGTTCAGCGGAAGTTCAAACTATTTTTAAGGTTTCAAAAATTGGAAAAGTAGCTGGATCGAAAGTAATAGATGGAGAAATTGCAAATAATCTAAATGCTAGGTTGATAAGAGACGGAAATGTATTATATACAGGTTCAATAGGAAGTATATTTAGAGAAAAAAATGCAACCAAACAAGTCGCTGCAGGCCTTGAATGTGGTATAACCTTAAAAGACTTTGCCGACTATAAAGAAAGAGATGTAATTGAAGTTTATAAAGTTATTGAGACCGAAAGAAGAATTTAATGATTAGACAAAATAATAATGTTTCATTTTCACAAAGACAACTAAGAGTGGGAGAATTAATAAAACAATCACTTGGACAGATTTTCCTAAGAGATGAGGCAAAATTGCCAAATATAGACACCAAAAACATCACTGTTACCGAGGTAAGAATGAGCCCAGATCTTAAAAATGCCAGGGCATATGTAATACCTTTAGGTGGAAAAGAGACAGAAAAAGCTGTAAGTATACTTACTGAATTTTCATATCTTATAAGAAAAGCTTTATCGAAAAAAATTGATATGAAATTTTTACCTAGGGTTTCTTTTGTTGGTGATAAATCGTTTGACTATGCTGAAAAGATTGAAAAACTAATAATGGAAAATAAATAATTATGGAAAAACAAAAGGAAGAAATAATTGAATCTTTAAAAAAAAATCCAAAAGATGTTGGTTCATCGGAGGTTCAAATTGGACTATTAAGCAAGAAAATAGAAAACCTTACAGGTCATTTTAAAACTAATAAAAATGACAAACATTCTACAAGAGGTTTATTAAAGGCAGTAAATCAAAGAAAGCGTTTATTAGTATATCTTAAAAAACAAGATCCAAACTCATACGCTAATATATTAACAAAATTAAATTTAAGAAAATAAATGTTCAAAATATTCAAAGAAGAGTTAAAATTAGGCGACAAAAAATTAGTTCTAGAAACAGGAAAAATAGCGCGTCAAGCTGATGGTGCAATAATTGCAACTTTAGGTGAAACTGTTGTTATATCGACAGTAGTTGCAAGAAAAAAAGTGAATCCTGATACAGATTATTTTCCGCTTCAAGTGAATTACCAAGAAAAATATTATGCTGCAGGAAAAATACCTGGAGGTTACTTTAAAAGAGAAGCAAGACCAACTGAAGCAGAAACTTTAATATCTAGATTAATAGACAGACCTATAAGACCATTATTTCCTGAAAGTTTTAGAAATGAAGTTCAAATTTTGCCAACTGTTCTTTCGTATGACAACGAGAACGAAGCGGATGTACTTTCAATAATAGCATCTTCAGCTGCTTTAGCAATTTCAGGGTTACCTTTTCAAGGACCTATAGCTGCATCGAGAGTAGGTTACATAAATGATGAATATGTTTTAAATCCTTCAAAAGAACAATTATTAGAATCTAAATTAGACTTAGTTGTTGCGGGAACAAAAGATGCTGTATTAATGGTAGAGTCAGAAACTTCTGGTATGACAGAAAAACAGATGCTAGATGCAGTTAAGTTCGGCCATGAAAAATTTGTCCCAGTTATTAAAGCAATAGAGTCGTTAGCTAAAAAATGTTCAAAAGAAGCATGGGTAGTAGAAGAAAAAGATTATACTGACTTAAAAGCAAAAATTTCTAAAGAGTTAACAAAAGATCTAGAAAAAGCATTTTCTGAAAAAGATAAGAAAAAAAGATCTGAGATGATTAATTTAGCAACAGAAAAATGCAAATCTTTATTTGAAAATGATGATACTTATTCAGAGTTAGAAGTTTCACTACAACTAAAACATTTGGAAAAAGATATAGTTAGAGGAAGAATACTTAAAACTAAAAAAAGAATCGATGGTAGAGGCCTATCTGACGTTAGAGAGATTAAATGTGAAGTAGGTGTATTACCTAGAACGCATGGATCAGCTTTATTTACAAGAGGTGAAACACAAGCTTTAGTAACTACAACTTTGGGAATGTCTGATGATGAACAAAGAATAGAAAGTTTAGAAGGCCAAAAACGTGTTAGGTTTATGTTGCATTATAATTTTCCTCCATTTTCTGTAGGTGAAACAGGAAGAATAGGAACAGGCAGGAGGGAAGTGGGACATGGAAAATTAGCTTGGAGAGCTATAAACTCATCATTGCCAGATAAAGAAAAATTTCCTTATACCATAAGAGTGGTTTCTGAAATTACTGAGTCAAACGGCTCATCATCAATGGCTACAGTATGTGGAGCATCTTTAGCACTGATGGATGCGGCAGTTCCAATTAATGAGCCGGTTGCAGGGATTGCAATGGGTTTAATAAAAGAAAAAGATGAATTTTCAGTATTGTCAGATATTTTAGGAGATGAAGATCACCTAGGAGACATGGATTTCAAGGTTGCGGGAACGAAGGACGGTATAACTTCTTTGCAAATGGATATCAAAATAACCGGAATAACTTTTGAAATTATGGAGCAAGCGCTTAATCAAGCAAAAGAAGGAAGAGCTCACATATTAGGTGAAATGAATAAAACTATTAAATCATCAAGAAAAGAAGTATCAAAACATACCCCCAAAATTGAAACTGTCATGGTGGATAAAAAAGATATAGCAGCTGTAATAGGAAAAGGTGGGGCTACAATTAGAGAAATTGTAGAATTATCTGGAGCAAAAGTAGATGTTAAAGACACGGGAGAAGTAACCATTGCGGCTCCAGATGAAGAATCACGAAATAAAGCTATGGAAATGGTAAAAAGTATTGTTGCTAAACCTGAAATGGGGAAAATTTATAAAGGCAAAGTTGTTAAAATAATGGAGTTTGGTGCTTTTGTTAATTTTTTAGGCAAACAAGACGGTCTTGTTCACATATCAGAACTTGCACCTAAAAGAGTTGAAAAGGTTGGAGATGTTGTAAAAGAAGGTGATGAAGTATCTGTCAAAGTTATAGGCTTTGATAGAGGTAAAGTTAAATTATCCATCAAACAAGCAACAGGGTAACAATCTTAAATAAACTTAAAAACCTACAATGTTAAAGTTCTATTTTTTTAATTGTTCTAATATTTTATAATTAATTTCTAATTAAGGTCTTGCAAAATTTTACCCAACTTAATGTGAGTTATATAGTACAAGAATTTTATAGTTTATAAATATTATTTACTACCTTTAGATATATTTTTTGGATCGGGCATTCCAACTTTATTGTAGCCAGCGTCTACATAGTGAATCTCGCCAGTCACAGCTGCAGCTAGATCACTTAATAAATATAAAGCTGAGCCACCCACATCATTGATATTTACATTTCTTTTTAAAAAAGAATGGTCTTCATTCCATTTATATAAAAATTTAGCATCTCCAATAGCAGAAGCCGCCAGTGTTTTAATTGGGCCAGCACTTATTGCATTAACTCTTATATTTTTTTTTCCTAAATCTCTTGCTAAATATTTAACACTAGTTTCTAGTGCAGATTTACAAACACCCATAACATTATAATTTGGAATAACTTTTGTAGATTCATATGTTAAGGTTAGCATACTACCTCCACTATTCATTATTTTAGAAGCTTCTTTAGCAACTTCTGTAAAAGAAAAACATGATATAAGCATACTTCTTAAAAAATTATCCCTAGTAGTATTTAGATATTCTCCTGATAATTCAGATTTATCTGAGTAAGCAACAGCATGCACAATAAAATCTATTTTTTCCCACTTTGTTTTAATGTCTTCAAAAAGTTTAATTATTTCTTCTTTACTTTCTACATTACAACTAAGAGTAAAATTAGAGTTTAAAGACTTAGCTAGTGGAATAACTCTTTTTTTTAAGGCATCTCCTAAATAGGTAAAAGCAAGTTCGGCACCGTGTTCTGCTAATTTTTTAGAAATTCCCCACGCGATCGATCTATCATTTGCCACTCCCATAATCAGACCTTTTTTACCTTTTAATAAAGACATATTTTTAATTTATTTTTTCAAAAACTAAAGTTGCATTAGTACCACCGAAACCAAAACTATTAGACATTACAGAATTTAATTCTTTATTTTTTTCTACTTTCGTTACGATCGGAAAGTTTTTTGCTTTCTCATCCATATTTTCAATATGTGCCGATGCTGCTATAAATTCATTTTTCATCATTAATAAACAATATACCGCTTCTTGCACTGAGGTTGCTCCCAAAGAGTGTCCAGTAATTGATTTTGTTGAACTAATTTTAGGTATTTCACTTTTAAAAACGGTTTCAATAGCCTCTAATTCTTTGACGTCACCAACAGGTGTAGAAGTTCCATGGCTATTTATATAATCAATCTTATTTTTAGAAGTTTTTAAGGCCATATTCATACATCTAGCAGCCCCTTCACCAGATGGTGCAACCATATCATATCCATCTGATGTAGCTCCATACCCAGTTAATTCAGCATAAATTTTTGCTCCCCTAGCTTTTGCGTGTTCATACTCTTCTAAAACTAATGTTCCAGCGCCTCCGGCTATTATAAATCCATCTCTGTCTTTATCGTAAGGTCTTGAAGCTTTTTCAGGGGTATCATTATATTTTGATGATAAGGCTGTCATAGCATCAAACATTCCAGACATGCCCCAATTCAATTCTTCTCCTCCTCCGGCAAATACAATATCTTGTTTTCCATACTGAATTAATTCCATTCCATTTCCTATGCAATGACCACTTGTAGCGCAAGCAGAACTTATTGAATAATTTACTCCTCTGATCTTAAATGGAACAGCAAGAGTTGCAGAATTTGTACTCGACATAGTTCTAGGAACAATACATGGGCCCATTTTTTTAGGACCCGCTTCTCTCGTAGCATCTACTGCCAAAACCACATTTTTAATTGAAGGTCCACCAGAACCCATAATTATCCCAGTCATGTTATTGCTAATATCTTTTTCTTCTAAGCCCGAATCTTTTATTGATTCCTGCATTGCAATATAATTATAAGCAGATCCATCACCCATAAATCTAATTTTTTTTCGATCAATATGATCATTTAAATTTAGATTTTTAATAGATCCTACTACTTGGCTCCTAAAATTATATTTTTTATGATCTTCAGAAAAAACAATTCCAGACTTAGTATTTAGCAAGGCATCTAAAACTTCTGATTGATTATTTCCGATACAGGAAACTATTCCTAGTCCAGTTATTACCACTCTTCTCATTTTTTAAATAACCCCACTTTTAAACTTTCTGCTTGGTATATTGCTTTACCATCGACATATAAAATACCATCTGCCAATCCCACAACAGCTCCTTCTTTTTTTAAAATTCTTTTCATGTTTACTTCATATTTAACAACTTTGGCATTAGTTAGAACTTCACCTGTAAACTTAACAGAATTTACTCCAAGAGCCCTACCTTTTCCTGGCTCACCTTTCCATCCTAAGTAAAAACCTACTAATTGCCACATTGCATCTAACCCTAAACACCCAGGCATTACGGGATCCTCTTTAAAATGGCAATCAAAAAACCACATTTTTTCCTTTATATCAAATTCAGCCTCAATTAATCCTTTGCCAAATTTCCCCTTATCGTCATTAACATTGGTAATGCGATGAAACATTAACATAGGGGGAGAAGGAAGTTTTGCATTTCCTGGACCAAATAATTTACCATCAGCGCAGTCAATTAACTCTTGATAATTAAAGCTATTTTTTTTTAACATATAGATAAATTAATACTTGATTTAAGAAGTTTATTACATATATTTAGTTTAGAATAATTATAAATAACAAAAAGTATTAAAATATACTAAAATTACTATGATAAATGGTATTAAACAATATTTAGATCGATTAAGATCCTCTGGCCTAAGACCAACAAAACAAAGACTTGCAATCTGCAAAGTACTTTTTGACAGAAAAGAAACATTTCATTTTACAATCGAGAATTTAAAAAAAAAAATAGATAAAAGTGTAAAAAATAAAATTTCTTTAGCTACCGTTTATAATACCGTACATGCTTTTAAAAAAAACGGTTATTTAAGAGAGCTATCTTTGCAAAGTAATAAAACTTTTTTTGACACTAACTCAAGTATTCATCATCATTTTTATGATAAAGATACTGGAGATTTAATAGACATTAAAAATGAAGATATACTTCTTAGCAAGTTACCTTTGGCTCCCAAAGGAAAAAAAATAAAAGAGATTCAAGTTACTTTAAATCTTGAGAACAATAATCATAATCAAAAAAAAATAGCTCCATAAAAAGTATTTAATTTTTTTATATTAATCACAAAGTATTGACTTCCAGTTTAGAATCATTATAAGTTGCCATATAAACATTAATTGGAGGATTAATATGGAACTAAAAGGAAGTAAAACAGAAAATAATTTAAAAGACGCCTTTTCTGGAGAAAGTCAAGCTAACCGAAGATATTTATACTTTGCTCAAAAAGCAGATGTTGAAGGTTATAATGACGTCGCGTCAGTTTTTAGATCTACTGCGGAAGGAGAAACAGGACACGCACACGGACATCTTGAATTCTTAGAAGAAGTTGGTGACCCAGCTACTGGTAAGCCAATTGGAGAAACTAAAGATAATTTAGCATCAGCTGTTGCTGGAGAAACACACGAATATACAGATATGTATCCTGGTATGGCAAAAACAGCTAGAGAAGAAGGTTTCGAAGAAATTGCAGACTGGTTTGAAACTTTGGCTAAAGCTGAAAAATCACACGCAGGTAAATTTCAAAAAACTTTAGAATCAATCTAATAAATAAAATTACGGTGGGGATTTGTCCCCACCATAACTCTTTAATTATCATGAATAAAGAAGGTGGCATAAAAGCACCAACAAGACATCCAATAGATTTTAATCATTCTGATTTTCTTGATCAAAAAAAATTAGATGATGAGATGAGAAGAGTTTTTGATATTTGTCATGGATGTAGAAGATGCTTTAATCTCTGTGATAGTTTTCCAAAGCTTTTTGATATGATAGACGAATCAAAAAATGAAAATGTTGAAAGTTTATCAAGTGATCAATTTGACCCTATTGTAGAATCATGCACACTTTGTGATATGTGTTTTATGACTAAATGTCCTTACGTTCCTCCACATGAATTTAATTTAGATTTTCCTCATTTGATGCTTAGACATAGAGCTCTTCAAAAAAAACAAAAAAAATTACCATTAATACCTTCTCAATTAGCAAAAATTGATAGAAATGCAAAAATTGGAATTATGTTTTCATGGTTAATAAATTGGGCATTAAATGCAAAAAATAAATTTTTAAGAAAAATATTAGAACTAGTTCTTGGAATAGATAAAAATGTTAAACTCCCAACATATAATTCTGAAACTTTTAGCAATTATTTTAAGAAAAATAATGATCTTATAAATGTAAACGCGCCCTCAAAAGATAGAAAAATAGTAATATATTCAACATGTTTTGTAAATTTTAATAAAAAAGATACTGGAGTAGCAGCTCTGAAGGTTCTAAAAAAAAATGGTGTAGAAGTTAAAGAATCCTATCCTGGCTGCTGTGGAATGCCTTTTTTAGAGCAAGCAGACTTAAAACAAGTAGTAAAACAGGCAAAAAAAGTATCAAAAGATTTGCTACTTTGGGTAGATAAAGGATACAAAGTGATTACGCTTACCGCAAGCTGCGGCCTAATGCTAAAATTTGAGTGGCCCTTACTATTACCAAAAGATGAAAATATTAAAAGATTATCTAAAAACGTTTTTGATATTGATGAATATATTGTCGATATTTCTGAAAAAGAAGGTTTAGCGAAAGGTCTTCAAGAGATAGACGGTGGAGTTACAGTGCATCACGCATGTCATGCAAGAGCTCAAAATATGGGAATTAAATCTAGAGATATGCTTAAACTAATTCCAAATATAAAAATTGATGTTGTGGAAAGATGTGCCGGTCATGGAGGTACTTTTGGGGTTATGAAACAAACACACAATCTTGCTTTAAAAGTAGGCAAACCTGCAGCAAGGCAAATTAAAAACAAAAATAACAAATACATGGTATCTGATTGTCCACTGGCAGGAAAACATTTAAAACAATTAGAAAAAGATACGAAAATTTCATCTGATGAGACATTGCACCCCATCGAATTAATGGCTAAAGCATATAAATTATAATTATGACAAGAGAAAATAAAGTTATTGAAAAAAAAGATTTAATACCTGAAGATGAATATGCAAAAAATAGAAAAGATATAAGACAAAAATTGGTACAATTTAAAAAAAAAAGAAGAATGGAAATTGGCCCATACGCTACGTTTTATTTTGAAAGTTTTGAAACTATGCTAGCTCAAATTCAAGAAATGCTGCATATAGAAAAAGGTGGAGATAATCAGCTAAAAGACGAATTAAGTGCGTATAATCCATTGGTACCAAAAGGAAACGAATTAGTTGCAACTTTAATGTTCGAAATTGACAATCCAAACCAGAGAACTATTTTCCTAAATAAAATTGGTGGTATAGAAAATAAAATTTATATTCATATTAATAAAGAAAAAATTAAGGCAACTCCTGAAACAGATGTTGACCGTACATCCGCTGAAGGAAAAGCATCATCAGTACAATTTCTTCATTTTAAATTTAATGACAATCAAGCAAATATGTTCAAGGATGTTAAAAATAAAATAATTTTATCAATAGAACATGATTTATATAGCCATTCCACTAAGCTTTCTGATGATACAAGAAATGCTTTAATAAAAGATTTTACTTAGTTATTCCCCATAAGAATTCTTTAATTACCCAACCTTTAAACTCTGATGATTTTATTTTGCACCAATTTACTTTACATTTTTCAATTAAAACCAACCTTCCCACTTCAAGTCTAGCAACAGGTTTTGAGTAAATAGTATCCTTTGTATAAAGAATAGAATATTTTTTATTATTTATTGCAGTTTTTTTATTTGATAATTGAGAAATGTGTATCCATCCTGAATTATTGTTAAAGTCTTTGATCTTTCTCCATGTTTCAAATTTATCTAAAATTTGAACAGGGAGGTATTTTTTTTTAAACAGTAGTATTGCTGGGTATTCTTTAGATGGTCCTAAACGTAAATTTACCTCAATATTTTTTAAAGATAAAAATTCCCTTTTTTCTTCTGCTAATAATTCGTTAAAAAAGAAGACAAATAATATTAAAAAAAATGGAAAAAAATTACTTTTTTTCATTACATCTACAATTAGATCGTTTATTAAGTTTTATTTTTCTAAAAGTGAGTTTTAGAGCATCAACTATTAATATATATCCACAAAGAGAACTTCCTATATTAAGAATCTCTTTAACCACTTCATTTGCTTGAATGCTTCCGATTATTCCAACTAGGGGTCCTAAAATTCCCTCAAATTCACAGCTATCAACATCAGGTTTATTTGGTAATTTAGGCATAAAGCATCTTAAACAAGGAGATTTTTTTTTTAAGAAATTAAACGTATAAATTTGACCATCAAATTTACTAACAGCCCCTGAGATCAATATTTTTTTCATTTTTAAACAATAATCATTTACTAAAAAACGTGTTCTAAAATTGTCACTACCGTCGACAATTATATCAAATTCTTTTGCAATATTGTTTATATTTTTAATTGTTAACTTTTCATTAAAGGAAGAAAAATTTAAGTTTGGATTAATTTTTTTTATTTTTTCAATAGCTGTAATAGATTTGCTTTTTTTTATATCTTTAGTGGAAAAAATAATTTGTCTTGCCAAATTAGATAGTTCTACTTTGTCTTTATCTATAACACCAATTGTACCAACACCAACTGCAGCTAGATAAATAAGTATAGGTGAGCCTAAGCCTCCGGCCCCTACAATCAAAACACTAGATTGACTAAGCTTTTTCTGCCCAACAATACCAACTTTTTTTAGTATTATTTGTCTTGAATATCTTTCTATTTGGTTTTTTGTAAATTGCATTAAATTTTTTTACTTGCCTGTTGAACCAAACCCATCTTTTCCTCTTATTGAATCTGGCAGATTATCTACTTCTTCCAATTCAATTTTATGTACTGGCATCAAAATCATTTGAGCAACTCTATCTTTATTGTTTATGATAAAATCATTTTTTCCATGATTAAAAAGTATTATTTTTATTTCACCTCTATAATCACTATCAATTGTTCCAGGTGTATTTAAAACAGATATATTATTTTTTGCAGCAAGTCCTGATCTAGGCCTAATTTGAATCTCATATTCTTCTGAAAAAGCAACTGAGATACCCGTTGGAACTAAACATGAACTTTTCGAGGTCAATTTAATTGGTTGTTTTATAAAAGCCATTAAATCCATTCCAGACGCACCTGTAGTTTTGTATACTGGCATCTGTACTTCTGGATCTAATTTTTTAATTAATACTTTTACCATTAAATTTTAATTTAACTGGCTAATAACTCTATCAACGATTTCATCTGAGATTTCAGATTTTTTAATTTTATATATTTTTTCTTCATTAGTTTTTTTTTCTTTATAAAAAATAGTAACCTCATTATAATCTGAATTAAACCCAATAGACTTATTTGACACATCATTTGCAATAATCCAATCACAATTTTTTTCCATTAGTTTTTTTTTTGCATTATATTTTATATCGTTTGTCTCTGCAGCAAAGCCTATAACTAATTTTGGTCTAAGAGAATTATGATTTGAAACGTACCTTAAAATATCAATGTTTTTTTCTAAATTTAATTTTAAATAGTTTTCCTTTTTAATTTTTTTTTTATTTATTTCATTTATTTTAAAATCAGATACTGCTGCCGCAAATATGGCAACATCAGCAGGTAAACTATTTTGTGTTGCTTTAAACATCTGATCAGCAGTTTCAACTTTTATTAAATTTATATCTTTATCTACTTCTAAATTAGTTGGTCCTGATATAAGTGTAGTTTCAAATCCTTTTTTCATAAGGGATTTTGCCAACTCAAAACCTTGTTTTCCGCTTGATTTATTAGTTATAAATCTAACTGGATCAATATACTCGTGCGTAGGTCCTGCTGTAACTAAAGCTCTAAATTTTTTATTGCTATTCATGTTTTGGAAATAATTTTCAATTTGTTTTACTATTTCATTAGGATCAGTCATTTTACCTTCCCCAAATTCGCCACATGCCATGTCACCTATTTCTGGACCAATAATTTTGTAACCAAAACCTTTTAATTTATTAAGATTTTCTTTAGTAGAAGGATGCTCCCACATTCTAACATTCATTGCTGGAGCCAAAAAAATATTTTTATCTGAGGCAAGTAATACTGTTGAAGCTAAATCGTCCGAAGTTCCATGGCTTAATTTTGAAATTGTGTTAGCTGTTGCTGGAGCAACCAGAATTACATCAGACCATCTAGAAAGTGATATATGGTCCATATTAGCTTCATTTTCAACACTAAACAAATTTTCATAAACTCTTTCTTGTGAAAGAGATACAACAGATAACGGGGTGATAAATTCTTTAGCGTTTTTAGTTAAAATAGTTTTAACTTCAGCTCCTCTTTTCTTAAAAAATCTGATTACATCTAAACTTTTATATGCAGAAATCCCACCACAAATAACTAAAAGTATTTTTTTTTTAAATAAAATATCCATTAATTTATTATTAAAATACTATGACAACAAAAATTACAAGCACTAAAACTCCTCCTAGAATTTTGTTACGCATAATTTCTAGCTTTAATTCTTCATTTTTAAGACCATGATAAGCTAGTGTATTAGGATTAAATTTACCTTCTGTTATTAAGGTCATAACATCATTTGCTCTATCCATTATAATAGGTAAATCTGGAATTCTTTTTAATATTTCTGAAGCGTTACCAAAAGCTTCTCCAGTAATTTTAATAGGATCTTTTAGTTCCTTAAGCCAACCCTCTAATATGGGTTTAGATATATCCCAAATATTTGCTTCTGGATCTAGTTTTCTTGCTACACCCTCAACCACAACCATAGTTTTTTGTAGGAGCAACAATTGTATTTGCGTATGCATATTAAATTTTTCTGTAACTTCAAAAAGTTGGCTTAGCAATTTGCTACCAGATATATTTTGCACCGATTGACCAAATATTGGTTCACCAATTGAACGTAATGCTTGAGCAAAGTCGTCTTTAGAAGTATTTTTAGAAACTAAACCAGCTAGAATATGAATTTCTGCAACTTTTTTATAATCTCTTTTAATAAAACCATAAAGTATTTCTGCTAAATATTTCTTATTATTTTTATCCAGCCTTCCCATAATACCAAAATCAACAGGTATTATATCTCCACTTTTAGCAACAAAAAGATTACCTTGATGCATATCACCATGAAAAAAACCATCTCTAATTGCATGTCTAAGAAAGTGTTGAATTGTATTTTTTGCTAACTTTTTAAGATCAATATTTAAAGATCTTAATTTTTCAATATCACGTATTGAAAAACCAGTTACCTTATCTAGGCAAAGAATTTTTTTAGTTGTGTAATTCCAATAAATTTTGGGAACTTTAAATCCAATATCATTTTTTGTATTTTCATAAAATTCACTAGCAGCAGCAGCTTCAAACCTTAAATCCATTTCAACATTTGTAATCTCACGTAGCAACTGAATTATTTCGACTAATTTTAATCTTTTTGTTTTCTTAACAAGATTTTCAATAATATAAGCTAAAAGCATTAGAGCATCTAATTCTTCATTGAAAATTTTTTCTATATTTGGCCTAAGAATTTTTATAGCTATTTCTTCATTTTTATTTGTATTTTTAATTTTAGCAAAGTGAACTTGTGCGATGGAAGCTGCAGCCACGGGTTCAGATAAATTTAATATATGAGAAAAATTTTTTTCCCCTAGCTCCAAACTTAAAATATTTTTAGCTTCACTCTGGCTAAACGCTGGAAGTTTGTCTTGTAGCTTTTCTAATTCAGCAGAAATATTTTTACCTATTATATCCGGCCTAGTTGCTAAAAATTGACCCAATTTAATAAATGTAGTGCCCATTCCTTGAAGAGCATCTCTCAATTTTATCCCAGCTGATAAATTTTCATCACTTTTTTTTTCACTTAAGTCAAAACCGATTATGAAAAAAATAATTTTAATTATTAAAGGTGGGTTATAAATTTCATAAAAAGATGAAATCGCTCCAGATTTTGAGAGTTTTCTTCCAATTTTAAATAACATTAATATTTTTTTTAGCATTTTAAATCTTCCAAGCAGAATGTATAGAAACTACACCTATATTTAAATCAATATAAGATGAGTTTGAAAATTTATTATTTTCAATTTTTTTTAAAAAATCTTCTTGGTTGTAGAATTTTTCAATACTATCAACTAAATATTCGTATGGTTCAGATTTTCCAACAACAATTTTGCCTATTTTTGGAATAGATTTAGAGTAAATTTTATAAATTTTATTTAAAAAATCATTTTTTACTTTTGAAAACTCTAAACATAAAAATCTTCCACCTGGTTTTAAAACTCTATAAGCCTCACTTAGTGCATTGTCTATATTTTCAACATTTCTGATTCCGAAACTAATTGTATAATAATCAAAATAATTATCTTCAAATGGAAGATCTTCAGCATTATTGCAAAACCAATTAATATTATTTGTATTTTTAAATTTTTTTTTATTTAAATTTAACATATCTTCATTTTCATCAAGACAATATGCCTCCCCATTATAGTTTATCTTTTCCAAGTATAGTTTTGCTATATCTCCTGTTCCAGACGCAACATCAAGTAATTTTGTATTTATTTGAGGATTAAGCCAATCAACAAACTTTTTTTTCCATATTCTATGAACACCTAAAGACATGATATCATTCATTAAGTCATACTTTTTGGAGACATCTTGAAAAACTTTTGTTACTAATCTTTTGTTATTTTTACTATTAATTTTCATTTAAATTAATAGATCATATACTAAGTTTTTTAACAATATATAATTTACTTATGCCAGAACTCCCAGAAATAGAAATTATAAAAAAAAGTTTAGTAAAAATGTTAATTAATACAAAGATTATCAAAATTAAAATTAATAATAGAAATCTACGTTACAAAATACCTCCCCAATTCTCTAAAAATTTAATTGGCCAAAAAATATTAAAAATTTCTAGGCGTTCTAAATATTTAATTTTTCACTTCAAAAAAAAAATACTTTTAGCTCACATGGGGATGAGTGGGAAATTGGTGTTTACTAAATTAAATGAAAAAAAAATATATAAAACGAGCTTTTATTATAATTTAAATTTATTAAAAAAACATAATCATATATACTTCAAATTTAACAATGGTCTTAAGCTTATATATAATGATGTGCGGAGATTTGGTTTTTTTAAACTATACAATAATGAAAAATTAAATAAAATTAATTTCTTAAAAAAACTAGGGCCAGAGCCTTTCAGCAAGTCATTTAATTTAATATATTTTACTAATTTCACTAAGAATAGAGAAACAAAAATTAAAAACTTATTAATGGACCAGAGCTTTGTTAGCGGAATAGGTAATATTTATTCAAATGAAGCTTTGTTTATGTCAAAAATAGCTCCATTAAGAAAATCAAGAAGCCTAAATAGTGTAGAAATAAAGAGATTAATACTAAATATTAAAAAAATTTTAAAATTTTCGATCTTAAAAGGAGGTTCATCTATAAAGGATTTTAAAAATACTGCTGGAAAAAAAGGAGTTTTTCAAGAGTTTTTTAATGTTTATGGACGAAATAATAAAAAATGTTCTCGTATTTCGTGTAATGGCAAAATATATAAAATTAAAATATCCGGTAGATCATCTTATTACTGTGATAGCTGCCAAACTTAGACAGATATAGATATTGACCGACATACACCAACAAGATATACAATCACATTTTTATGCCAAATACTAAATCTGCTATAAGACGTACAAGAAAGACTAAACAACAAGCTCTTATAAATAAAATAAGAAAAAGTAAGTATAAAATAGCAGTTAAAAAAATGTCTACGTATATTGATTCGGGAAAAATTAAGGAAGCGAAAAGCTTTTTACCAAAATTCCACTCTCAATTGATGAAAATAGCTAAGACAGGTATAGTAAATAAGAAAACTGCCTCAAGAAAAATTTCTAGATTAACTAAAAAAATAAGTAAAATTCAAAAGTAAAAAAAATAACTTTAAACTTTAAAAAATTTTTTTTTAATTTTTAATTAAGATCTAAATAAAGACTTATTTTTTAAAAAGAAACTAGATCTAGTTAATATATCAAAAGTTGTATCGTAAAGTTAAATTATTGATTAAAAAAATTCTTTTATAAATAAAATTTACTAAATCAAAAATTGCAAAATAAATTTTTAAATACAACCTAATTTTTTTTTTAAATACAACCATAATAAATGTTGCATCAACATAAAAAAAAAAATAGAACTTAATTATTCTATAATACTCAATATGACTGAAACATTATCAAAACCAAAACAAAATATTTTGTTAGCGCAAGAAGAAAACTTTCTTAAATGGAATGAAATTTTGGAAAAATTTAAAAAAACTTTTGGTGAGGATATATATGAAAGTTGGATAAAAAATATAAATTTAAAAAAAGAATTTAATCATTATGTAATATTGTCAGTACCTACTAGATTTGTAAGAGATTGGATAGTCTCAAGGTATGCTGATAAAATATTAGATGTAATACAAATATATAAGCAAAGTATTCAACGCATTGAATTTTTAATTGAAGATTTGCAAGAGAGATCTGATCCAACCAATCTGTCAAAAAAAAATAAAATAACATCAATACAAAGTTCATTACTAAATTATAATAGATTTAGCTCAAATTGTAGATTTGATAATTTTGTTGTAGGTGAAAGTAATGAATTAGCGTACACAGCCGCAAGAAAAGTGTGTATTCAATCAGCCCATTATAACCCCCTATTTATCTACAGCAGTGTAGGTATGGGTAAAACTCATTTGTTAAATGCAATTGGCTTAGAAGTTGAAAAATCTAAAAAAGTAATTTTTCTTTCAGCTGAGAGATTTATGTATCATTTTGTTAGAGCTATCAAAAGTAACGAAATGGTTAAATTTAAAGATCTATTCAGAGGTGCTAATCTTTTTATTATAGATGATATTCAATTTGTAACTGGAAAAGAGGCCATGCAAGAGGAATTTTTTCACACATTTAATGCACTGATTGAAAAAGGATCTCAAATAGTAATATCATCTGATAGACCTCCATCCAATTTAGATAGAATACAGGAAAGAATAAAATCACGCATGGCCGGTGGTTTAGTAATTGATATTCAGCCACCTGATTTAGATTTAAGAATTAAAATTTTAAAAAGCAAATTCGAAGAAATAAAAAAAAATTTTAATGAAAATTATGATCTGAATGAAGAAGTGTTTAGATTTTTAGCAACTGAAGTTACATCAAGTATTAGAGAAATGGTTGGTGCTTTAAATAGAATTTTAGCTTTCAATAAAATTAATACAAAATCTCCGAATCTATATGAATGCAAGAGAATTTTAAAAGATTTCATAAACTCCAATAGCAAATCTATAAATGTTGAGCTTATTCAGAATTTAGTTGCTACACATTTTAATTTAGGTATTCAAGAATTGTTATCAGCTAGGAGATCTAGATCACTAGCTAGACCGAGACAAATAGCTATGTACTTAGCAAAGCAATACACTACAAACTCTCTACCAGATATTGGAAGAAAATTTTCAAACAGGGATCATACCACTGTAATTCATGCTGTAAAAAAGATTGATGAATTGATCCAAAAAGATAATGATATAAAACAAAGCGTCATGGAACTGAAAAAAAAATTACTTTAGAAGCAAAGAATGGAATTTTCAATAGACAGAGATATTTTTCTAAAATCACTGGGGCATGCTAATGGCATTATTGAAAGAAAAACAACACTACCTATTTTATCAAATATACTAATTGAAGCCAAAGAATCAAAAATTAGAATAACTGCAACAGATTTAGATATAGTTTATTTTGAGTTTATCCAACCTATAGAAATTAAAAAAGAAGGTACAACAACTACTTCATCCAGTATTCTTTATGATATTTTACGGAAGTTAAAACCAGAATCAAAAGTCGATTTAAATTTGATAACCCCCAATAAATTGAAATTAGTTTCTGGCAACTCTAAATTTAACTTATTATGCATGCCTTCAGAAAATTTTCCACTTATAGAAGAAAAAATTGAACAAAAAGATTTTAAAATTTCTTCCAAAAAATTTTTAAATCTACTAAATAAAACAAAAATTTCAATTTCAAATGATGAAACTAGACATTATCTTAATGGAATTTACCTTCATAAAACAAAATTAGAAAATAAAGCATTCTTATGTGGTGTGGCAACTGATAGTCATAGACTTTCATCAAGTAGCATTGAAATTGATCCAAGTATTAGCTTAGAGTCCGTTATACTTCCGAAAAAAACTATTTTCCAATTAATATCTTTGTTAGAGGAAGGCGACTCCCCTATCAAAATATCAAATAATAAATCAAAAATTAAATTTGAAATGGATAAAGGTGTATTAATTTCAAAAGTTATTGATGGAAGGTTCCCTGATTATAATAAAGTAATCCCTAAAGAAAATACCAAATTACTAGAAATAAAGTTAAGTGATTTTAAAGATTCAATAGAAAGAGTCACTACAGTCTCCTCAGATCATAAAGAGGGATTGAAAATTTTTATTAGTAAAAATGAGGTGCAACTTTCTGTAAACAACCCAAATAGCGGAGAAGGAGTTGAAAATGTTGCAGCAAAATTTAATTCTGAAGATTTAAGTATAAGCTTTAACAGCAGGTATCTAACTGACATTGCGTCACAAATTGAAAATGAATCAATAACTATAAGTTTAAAAGACCCAGGTTCACCTGTTTTGATTAAGGATTTTTTAGATAAAAATAGTTTTCATGTTGTTATGCCGATGAAAATTTGATTTCTTTAACAAAAAGACAATATTAACTTATTATTATTTTTTTCATTGAGTAACCATTTAATACCAAGGATAATTTAACCACTCTATTTAGCTCTTATATAATTTTCTAAAAAAAAGTGTTAAAATAACAAAAATTTCTAAAAATATGATGAAAAAAAATCAAGAAAAAAAAGAAAATTATGGTGCAGATTCTATAAAAGTTCTAAAAGGTTTAGAAGCGGTTAGAAAACGTCCAGGAATGTATATAGGTGATACAGATGACGGAACCGGACTGCATCACATGGTTTATGAAGTGGTAGATAATGCTATTGATGAAGCATTAGCTGGTTACTGCAAAAATATATATGTGACTATTAATCCGAATAATTCGGTTTCAGTAGAAGACGATGGAAGAGGTATCCCTGTAGATATGCACAAGGGAGAAAGAAAATCAGCAGCGGAAGTAATTATGACCCAACTTCACGCAGGAGGTAAGTTTGATCATGATTCTTATAAAGTATCAGGTGGACTACATGGGGTAGGAGTTTCAGTAGTTAATGCTTTATCTGAAAAATTAACATTAAATATATTTAGAGATAAAAAAGAATATTTAATAGATTTTAGAGATGGAAAAACTTTGTCACCTTTAAAAAATATTGGCAAAACTAAAAAAAACGGAACTTTGGTAAATTTTCTTCCCTCTAAAGAAGTTTTTTCTTCAATAGGTTTTAGTTCGGCAATTTTACAAAAAAGAATGCGAGAATTAGCCTTCTTAAATAAAGGTTTAACCATTATTTTAGTAGATAAAACTGGTAAAAAGCAAAAAGAATACAAAAATAAGTATGACGGAGGTATTCAGGAATTTGTTGAATTTTTAGATAGTAAAAAAAAACCTTTAATAAATAAAAATGAATTAAATTTGTTTAAAAAACCAATTTTTATTTCAGGAGAAAAAAATAATATTTTAGTAGAATGCTCATTAAAATGGAACTCGACATATTCTGAGGATATGCTTCCATTTACAAATAATATTCATCAAAAGGATGGAGGAACTCACTTACTAGGATTTAGAAGCGCCTTAACTAGAGTAATAAATAAGTATGCAAATAGTTATAACCTCTTAAAAAAAAATAAGGTTACTTTGTCAGGCGAAGATGCCAGAGAAGGCTTAACTGGGGTTTTATCAATTAAAATACCTGATCCGAAATTCTCTTCACAAACAAAAGATAAACTTGTATCTTCAGAAGTAAGATTTATAGTTGAGTCGATAATTAGTGAAAGATTATCAACATGGTTTGATCAAAATCCTGGAATTATTAAAACTATACTAGCAAAAGTTGTGCAAGCTGCTGTAGCGCGAGACGTCGCCAGAAAGGCTCGTGAAAATGTAAGAAGAAAAGGATCGCTTGAGCTATCAGGTCTTCCAGGAAAACTTGCTGATTGCCAAATTGGAAAAGCCGAAGGAACAGAGTTATTTATAGTTGAAGGAGATTCAGCGGGAGGATCAGCTAAACAAGGAAGAAACAGGGAATTTCAAGCTGTACTTCCCTTAAGAGGGAAAATACTCAATACATACATAGATACCAATAATCATAAAATGAGAAATGGAAATGGAGAGGATATCCAAAATAAAGCTTTTTCAAAAATGATGTCTTCTAATGAAATTGTTACTTTAATTAATGCTTTAGGCACTGGATCAAAGGATTTTGATATAGAAAACTTGAGGTATGAAAAAATTATAATAATGACCGATGCGGATGTAGATGGATCTCATATCAGAACTTTATTACTTACTTTGTTTAATAATCATCCGTTTCATGAGCTAATTGAAAAAAACCATATTTATTTAGCCCAACCACCTCTTTACAAAATAACAAAAGGGTCAAAAAGCTATTATATAAAAGATGACAAGGAGTTAGAAGGTTTTTTAATAAAATCTTTGGATAAAAATAAAGTTCCTCCTAAAAAAAACTCAAAAGATTTTAACAAATTTCTAGATAGTGAGAAAAGTAAATTTAATATACAAAGATTCAAGGGATTAGGAGAAATGAATCCAGAAGAGCTTTGGCAAACAACCTTAAATCCTGATGAACGTATATTACTTCAAGTAAAATATTCTAATATAACGAAAGACAAATCAAAAAAAGATCAGGAAATATTTCAAATACTTATGGGTGACGAAGTTGCACCAAGAAAAGATTTTATAATCAGTCGTGCACTAGATGTTGCCAATTTAGATATATAATTTCTAAATGAAATTATTTGAAACATTAAATACAACAAATAATATTCAATTAGATAAAAAAACTTTAGTTATATTGAGATGGATAGCAATTGTTGGACAATTTATATCGATAAATGTTGTTTATTTTATTCTAAATTTTAATTTTCCTTACTTTGCATGTTTAATAATTATTGTATTAGGAATTTTGAATAATTTGTTTTTGCAATTTAAAGAGAAAAAAAAACTTTTAACAAATTTCAGTTCGACGTTATATTTAACCTATGATCTTATTCAGTTAGTTATTCTTGTATTTTTTACTGGAGGAATAACGAATCCATTTGCAATTCTTTTAGTTATTCCTGCTGTAGTATCATCAGCTTTTTTGTCATTAAAAAGTACTATCAACCTATCTCTTATAACTATAATTTCCTTACTATTATTAACTATTTATAATTATCCCTTACCAAGTTCTGGAGATTTACATTTTCATGTACCTAATTATTATTTATTTGGTGTACCAATGGCGATTACAATAGGATTAATTTTTTTATCATATTTTGGTGCCAGATTTGGTTTAGAGACGAGAAAAAGAACTGATGCTCTTATTAAAATGGAATTAGTTTTAGCAAAAGAACACGAGTTAAAAATAATAGGAGTACAAGCCGCAGCCGCAGCCCATTCATTGAGTACACCACTCTCAACAATTAAGTTAGTTGCTAAGGAATTAGAAAAAGAAATAGGTAATAATAAAAAGTATTCAAAAGATATTAAATTGCTTTTAAGCCAATCATCTAGATGCGGTGAAATATTACAAAAACTCTCCATGACGCCAGTAAAAAGAGATGAATTTTTTGAGAATGTAAAATTACAAGATTTATTAATTGAAATTGTAAATTCTTTTAAAGAAATATCTAATAAAAATTTTTTAATAAAATCCGAAAATAACAAAAACAACTCTACAGTTAAAAGAAAATCTGAGCTAACATATGGATTAAGAAATTTTATTGGAAACGCCTCAAAGTTTAGTTCCTCTTTAGTAGAAATTGAAATTGTTAGTGATAGTAAAATAACACAGATAAAAGTCTGTGACGATGGACCAGGCTTCCCAGAAGATGTAAAAAATTTTTTAGGTGAACCATATATTCGCAGCAAAGATAAAAAAATTGATTCTAAGTCAGGACTAGGCTTGGGAACATTTATCGGCAAAACACTTTTAGAACGAATGAAAGCAAATGTTTCTTTTGGTTCATCTCCTGACAAAAAAGGTGCAATGGTAACAATACAATGGGAAACTAAAAATTTACCTTATATTTGATTTTTTAAATTCAAAAGAATATGAAATTATCTTATAAGCGAGTTTTGCAGCTAGGAAGTTATAAGAATTAAACCCTTTTATTGGAGACAATTCATTTATATCAGCCCCAACGATTTTGGAATTTTTTGCTGCTATTTTAATTATATTTAAAGTTTCATCCCATAATAAACCACCAGGTTCAGGAGTGCCTGTAGCGGGCATTATACTAGAGTCTAATCCATCAACGTCAAAGGTTAAATAAACAATTTTATTTTTGATCAATTTTTTAAATTTATTTAAGTTCCACTTATTTTTGTCTTTCGCCCAAAAAATATTAATTCTGGAAGAATTTTTTTTTAAATAGGGCATTTCACTTTTAGAAATATTTCTTATCCCAAATGAAATTACAGATACATTTTTATAATCTAGACATCTCCTAATTGCAGACGCATGCGAAAATTTTTCTCCATTATAACTTTCTCTTAAATCTGCATGAGCATCAAAATGTAATAGGCATATTTTCTTATACTTTTTAACGAATGGTACTATACATCCTGGTGTTATTGAATGTTCACCCCCAAATGTCATTGGAAAAAGTTTTTTATTTAAAATCTCTTCGTTTATGGCAGACATTTTTTTTAATGCCTTTTTGATATTTTTATCAATTTTAAATGGCTTTAAGGTTTTTATTCCAATTTTTTTATATGGTTCACAATTTAATTCTTCATCGTAAAGCTCTACTTGATGTGAAGCTTTAATTATTTCTTTTGGACCATTTTTAGTACCACTTCCGTAGCTGACAGTTTTTTCCAACCCAAAAGGAACAACAATAACTTTTTCTTTAAAGTTAAATTGATTATCAATTCCAAGAAACCCTTTTTTATTTGAGAAATATTTCACTATTAACTAAATATATTTGAAAAATTTTTAGGTTTTCTTTGTTCCCAATTTTTACGATGGTAGGCGTCACTAGCAATTAATGGAAGAACACTAGTTGCTTCTGCAAAAACCATTTGTTCTTTTGTGACGTCAACTTTACCCCATGAACTTGCTTCTTTAAGTGTAGAACTACTGCAGGCACCATCTCTGGAATCAGCAACAGAAATTTGTACAGCATATTTATGCATATCTACTTCTTTACCTAGAAGCTCAGCACAAACTACAGTATCTTGTACAAAGTTTTTTGGGACCCCACCACCAATCATTAAAAGCCCTGAGGATTTAGACTTAATTTTAATTTCTGTTAATTCTCTAAACTCTCTAATTGAGTCTATAGTTAAATGTTTTTTAGGATTTTTTTCTTGATGCATTACCAACCCAAATCCAGCGCTTGAGTCAGTAAAAGCTGGGCAAAAAATAGGAACATTATTATTATAAGCAGTTTCAATTAATGAACCTTTTTTCTTTGAATTAACTTTTAAATATTTTCCTATTTCTTTTATAAATTCTCTAGAAGTATAGGCTCTGGGCTCTAGAGTATCCGCTATGTTGCAGATAGTTTTATCACAAGTTTGCAGTTCTTCTTCGTCGATATATGTGTCATATATTCTATCAATATAGTTTTCCCTCAATTGTGTATCGTCTTGAAACTGTGATCCTTGATAATGTCTAAATCCTAATGCCTCAAAAAAATCCATATCAATAATTGAAGCACCAGTTGCAACTATTACATCAATCATGTTGTACTTAATCATATCAGAATAAATTTTCATACACCCTGCGGCTGAAGTTGATCCTGCTAAAGTTAAAAAAGTTGTACAATTTTTATCAGTCAACATTTCATTAAAAATATCTGCTGCTCTGGCAGTATCTCTAGACGTGAACGACATTTTATTCATTGATTCTATAATTTTTCTTGAATCAAAAGAAGTAATATCAATATGTTCAACAGGTTTATTTAAAAAAGTTTTTTTGTTATGACCCATCTTCGGATTTTTTGATTTGTTCATTTAAGCAACTAGATAACGCGATGATCTATCTTTTTCATACATAGACATTATTGGTTTATCTTGCACTTCATAAATATGGTCAGAGTAAAAACCATTAAACTTAGTTCTAAAGGTTAATGAGTAAGCACCAAGTTGCCCCACTTCTATATAATCACCTTCTTTTAAATTATTCGGTAAGACAAAAGGACCTTTCATAAAATCTGCACTATCGCATGTTGGTCCATATAAACTATAAGAAGTTAATTTTTTAGAAGTTATTCTACCGTTTGGTATCATTCTTGTTGGAAGAATAAAGTTTAAAACACCAGCATCAAATAAACTTCCATAGGTTCCATCATTAATAAAAATTTTTTGTTTTTTTCTGAGCACAACTTTAACTATCGAAGATCCACTCTCCGCGACAAGAGCTCTACCTGGTTCACATAATAATTCAGGTTTATTTTCTAGCCTCAAATTATCAAAAGCTTTTTTTATTTCATACATATAATTTTCAAGAGGTTGTGGATTTAAATCTGGATAAATAGATGGAAAACCTCCACCAACATTAATTATGTCTGGAATTATTTTTGTTTTTTTTATTATATTGCCTACCTCTCTAATTCCTTTGGCATATGAAATTGGATGCATACACTGTGAACCTACATGGAAACTTAAACCAACTTTTTTTGCATGAGCTTTAGCAAGTCTTAATAAACCCAAGACTTCATTTGGAAGTGCACCAAATTTTTGAGATAAATCAATTTCAGCGTGTTCATTTGAAATAGAAATTCTTACATAAAGCGTTAAATCTTTAGCATTATTAGTTGCTTCAATAATTTTTTGTAGTTCTTCTTTAGTATCCAAAGCAAAATCACGAATATTGTAATTTAAATAAGCATCTTGAATATGTTCACGGCTTTTTACAGTATTCATGTAAAATGCTTGCGCTTTTGGAAATATTTTTTTAATTAATTTAATTTCATTAATCGAAGCAACATCGAATTTATTAATTCCACTATCTCCAATACATTTAATTACTTTTTTATTTGGATTGGTTTTAACAGCGTATAAAATATTACCTGGAAAATTATTTTTAAACCAGCCGCAAGCTGATTTTATCGAATTCGGTCTTATGCAATATATTGGATCTACTGGTTGAATAGTGTTAACCAGCTCATCAACAGAACTAAATTTTTGCATCTCATGCATCCCCTTTTTGTTAAACAAAAAAAATTTATAAAAAAAAGTAGTCTTAGATTCGTATTTATAGAAATGAGTAGTAATGTAAAGCAAAAATTAACCCAAAATCTGATCACTTGAATTATTTTTTTTTGCTCCTACATTATTCTAAGTAGTTGAAAACAAATAATAAAATAAATGAGAACAGACCAAGAAAAAAAAAATATACAAAAAATTGCTGATTTTGCTGATAAATCGTTATTAATAGTTGATGACGACAACCCTTTAAGAGACAGATTGGCCCGTGCTATGGAGAAAAAAGGCTTTGAGGTTGTTCAGGCAGACAGTGTTAAGCAGGGTAAAATCCAGGCTCAAAAAACTCCCCCAGCTTTCGCTGTAGTTGATTTACGGCTAAATGATGGCAGTGGATTAGAAGTGGTCAAAGAGATTAGAAAGATCAAAAATAGCAGTAAAATAATTATGCTAACCGGTTACGGTAATATACCAACGGCAGTGGCAGCTGTTAAGGCTGGAGCCATAGACTATATACCTAAACCAGCAGACGCAGATGATGTTGAAAATGCACTTTTAGCCTCACCAGGATTAAAAGCTGTTCCTCCTTTAAATCCCATGTCTGCAGACAGGGTTAAATGGGAACATATTCATAGAGTTTTTGAATTGTGTAATAGAAATGTGTCAGAAACAGCACGAAGATTAAAAATGCACCGAAGGACTTTGCAAAGAATTTTATCCAAAAGGTCTCCTAAGTAATTTTTATTATTTTTTTAAAATTTAATAAACCTGACATTAAAAAAGTTAGCAATAAAATTTTAAAGAGTTCAGCTAATAAAAATGGTTGAGCTCCTAGTTTAAAGACAGGTTTTTCCCACCCAATTAAAAAACCTAACCAGGCCAGTCCTAGCAAATAAACAAAGCTTACTGAAAATAATAATTTTAGAAATGTATTTACAAGCCCCTTATTATATTCAAAAGAACCCGCAAAATATGCAGCAATTACAAAACCAACAAGGTATCCCATCGTAGGACCAGTAAAATAAATTAAACCAACACCTTTTTCAGGTGTTCCAGAAAATACAGGAAGGCCAAATATTCCTTCTAACAAATATAAGGTTACTGTAATTGTTCCAATTTTTCTACCCAATATAACCCCTGTAAACAAAACAACAAAAGTTTGCATAGTCATTGGAACGGGATAAAAGGGTATTTTTATTTTTGATGAAACCGTCAAAAGCAAGGTTCCCAATATTACAAACAATGTAGTTTTTATAACTTTATTTATTTCTAACTTCTTTACAATTTCCATAATTTATATAATACAAATTTCTATAATTAAATCTAGCTTTTTGTAAGATCAATAAATACATCTTCTAAATTACCTTCGTCAGTTGAAATATCAAGAATTTCCATCCCAGCTTCTTTAACTTTATTTATTATTTCATCTATCTTATGTTTCCTTTTTTCATAAACTGCTATTATTTCATTATTCTTATTATATGTAAATTTAATTCCATTTAAATCATTAGAGTTAATTATGTTAATTTTTTCTACTTTAAAAATAATTTTTTTATTTTTTATGCTATCTAATAAATTCTTTGTTGTATCAATTTTGATTAAATTCCCTTTATTTATAATTGCAATTCTATTACACATTTCTTCAGCCTCATACATTAGATGAGTTGTTAATATTATGGTCACACCTTGTTTATTAAGAGCCTTTACATTAGCCCACAAGTTTTGACGCAATTCTACATCTACGCCTGCAGTTGGTTCATCTAAAACTAAAATAGGTGGTCTATGCACCATTGCTTTCGCAATTAGCAATCTTCTTTTCATTCCACCTGACAAACTCCTAGCATAAGAATCAGCTTGTTTTTCAAGAGATACAATTTTTAGTATTGTATCTGTTATCCTATCTTTTTTTGCTATTCCATATAGTCCGGCTTGTAATTCTAAAATATTTTTTGGACTAAAAAAGGCATCTAAATTAACTTCCTGTGGAACTATTCCTATTGAAGATCTCACTTGCCTTGGGTTTTTGTCTAGATCATAACCCCAAACATTAACATTTCCAGAATTTTTGATAACAGTTCCAGCAAGTATATTAAGAAAAGTAGTTTTCCCAGCTCCATTCGGACCGAGTAATCCAAAGATTTCTCCTTCTTTCACCTCTAAGTTTAAATTATTTAATGCAACAACCTGATTAGAAGATTTAGTTAAGTAAATTTTTGTTAGTTTTTCTACCTTTAGTGCATTATTTTTATTCATGATGATTTAGCTTTTATATCTCCATAACACTATTTAAAATAGGATAATATTATCTTATGAATCTAATAAAAAAAACTGACCATTTTTACCTGATAGATGGGTCAGGGTATATTTTTAGAGCATACTATGCTCTCCCACCACTCAGCAGAAAGAGTGATGGTTTGCCCACAGGCGCGATAAGCGGATTTTGTTCTATGTTATTTAAACTGTTAGAAGATTCTAGATCTGATGATTCAATTCATAAACCAACTCATTTTGCAGTAATATTTGATTCTGCGAGAAAAAATTTTAGAAATGATATTTATAAGGAATACAAAGCAAATAGAAGTGAAGCGCCTGATGATCTTGTTCCTCAATTTGAATATATAAGAAAGTCTGTAAAAGCATTCAATCTACCATCAGTAGAGTTAATTAATTATGAAGCAGATGACTTGATAGCGACCTATGCAAAGCAAATTAATAAAGCTGGAGCTAAAGCAACGATTATTTCATCAGACAAAGATTTAATGCAGTTAGTTTCTAACAATGTAAGACTTTATGACCCAATGAAAAGTAAAGTTTTAGGTGAAAAAGAAGTTATTGAAAAATTTGGAGTAAAGCCAAACCAGGTCATAGATGTTCAAGCACTTGCAGGAGATTCAGCAGACAATGTTCCTGGTGTACCTGGGATAGGAATAAAAACAGCATCTGAACTTATTAATAAATATAAAGATTTAGATAACCTATTAAAAAAATCTCATGAAATCCCTCAAAACAAAAGAAGAGAAACCTTATTAGCAAACAAAGATAAGGCACTTCTGAGTAAACAGTTAGTCACACTTAAAGATGATGTGCCAGTTAAAGATGAACTGAGTAGTTTTATTTTAAAAGAAGTTAAAAAAGATGAACTTTATAGTTTTTTAAGAGAAATGGAGTTTAATAGACTTTTAAGCCAAGCTATAAGTTTTTATGGAGAAACTAAAATAAAAAAAAGCTCCACCTCAAGTTTTGAAGACAAAAAATTATCAGAGATAAATGTTAAAAGTTATCAAAGTATTACAAACGAAGAGGATTTGGATAAATTGATAAAAATTTTAAATGAACAATCAGTTATTGCAATTGACACCGAAACTTCATCTCTAAATCTATTGGAGGCAGATTTAGTTGGAGTTTCATTTAGTTATGGTGAAAACAAAGCTTGCTACATACCATTGGCTCACAAAAATATTAAAAGTTTAAAAAAAGAGTTAGTTCTCAAAAAAATTAAAAAAATATTGGAGGACCCTAGTATTAAAAAAATTGGACAAAATATTAAATTTGATTTCATTATTCTTAAGCAAAATGGAATTGTTATAAATTCTTTAGAAGACACAATGTTAATTTCATACACTTTGGATGCTGGTACTAATAGACATAACCTGGATACACTATCTGAAATTCATTTAAACCATAAAACTATATCCTATAAGGAATTAATTGGATCTGGAAAAAATAAATTAAATTTTTCTGATATTGCTTTAGATAAAGCTACAGAATATGCAGCTGAAGATGCAGATGTAACATTTAGGTTATATCATCATCTCAAGCAAAGACTCGATCAAGAAAAATTAAATAATGTTTATGAAGTATTTGAAAAGCCAATGGTCAAGCTGCTTTCAAAGTTAGAGCTTGATGGTATTAGAGTTGATAAAATTTATCTTAAAAAACTCTCTAAAAAATTTGAAGAAAAATTGAAAAAAATAGAAAAAGAAATATATTTGGTAGCCAATAAAGAATTTAATATTGGGTCACCAAAACAACTTGGTGAAATCATTTATAATGAACTTAAAATAGCTAAATTAAAGAAAACAAAAAAGGGAAGTTTAGCAACAAATGCCTCAATACTTGAAGATCTTGCTCTTACGGGGCATAAATTACCTAAATTAGTATTAGAATGGAGACAAATTTCAAAACTAAAAAATACTTATTCGGACGCTTTGCAAGAACATATAAATAACAAAACACAACGAGTACATACTTCTTTTTTATTAGCAGCCACAAATACTGGAAGACTCGCATCTAGCAATCCAAACTTACAAAATATACCAATTAAATCAGAAGAAGGTAAAGAAATTAGGAAAGCTTTTATTGCTGATAAAAAAAATGTTTTAGTTTCCGCTGATTACAATCAAATAGAAATGAGAATTTTAGCTGACATGGCAGACGTAAAAGAATTAAAAAAAGCTTTTAAAAACAATGAGGATATTCACAGTTTAACAGCAAGCCAAGTTTTTAATGTTCCAATTAATAAAGTTAACGATGATCTTAGGAGAAAAGCTAAAACAATTAATTTTGGAATTATTTATGGAATCACACAATATGGCTTAGCAAAACAAATTTCTGTATCAAATCAAGAAGCTTTAGATTTTATAAATTCTTATTTTAAGAAATTTCCTGAAATAAAAGATTATATGAATTTAACTATAAAAACCTGTAGAAAAAATGGGTATGTTAGCAATATATTTGGAAGACGAATACATCTCAGGGGCATTAATGATAAAAATTTTAGTATTAGAAGTTTTCAAGAAAGGGCTGCAATTAATGCACCAATTCAAGGTTCAGCTGCAGATATTATAAGACTTGCTATGATTAAAATAAACAAAATGATCGAGCAAGATAAAAAGTTTGAAGCAAAAATGCTCTTACAAATACATGATGAACTTATATTTGAATGTCTTAAAAAAGATGAGATATACATTAAAAAAAATATTAAAGAAGCAATGGAATCGATTTCTTACTCTGAATTACATATGTTTTCAATTCCACTGGAGGTTAACGTAAATTCAGGATATAATTGGGGGGATGCACATTAATTAATTCTAAAGCCTGCCCAATTAGCGACACTTTAGTATTTTTATATATAACAAACTATATTTATGAGTCACACAATTGCACTAGTAGATGATGATAGAAATATACTTACAAGTATAAGTATGGCCTTAGAAAACGAAGGATTTAAAGTTCAAACATATATTGATGCTGAGAATGCGTTAGTTGGAATTAGCAGGAATCCTCCTGACTTAGCAATCATAGATATAAAAATGCCCAGAATGGATGGAGAAGAGCTATTAAAACGGTTAAGAAAAAAAACTACAATTCCAATATTATTTTTAACCTCAAAAGATGATGAGGTTGATGAGTTATTAGGTTTAAAACTTGGAGCAGATGATTTTATAAAAAAATCAGGAGGTTTTTCAATAAAAGTATTAATTGAGCGAATAAGAGTTCAATTAAGAAAAAAAGCAAACATAGTTGATGATTCAAAAAATCTTATTAGACATGGTAAATTGGTATTAGACCCATCACAATTAGAATGCGAGTGGAATGGAAAATCTCTTCCAGAAAAATTAACAACAACAGAATTTTTAATTGTTAAAGAACTTGCAAAACGGCCTGGCATTATAAAAGAAAGAGGACAATTAATGGATATAGCTTATAAAGACAATAGTGATATAGAAGACAGAACAATCGACAGTCACGTAAAAAGAATAAGAAAAAAATTTAAAAAGGTCGATCAAAATTTTTCAGCTATCGAAACAAGATATGGCAGTGGTTACAGGTGGAATGTTAGTTAGTGAAAATTAATTTTTTTAGCACAAGTTCAATTCTAAAAAAATTTTTAATTTTTAATTTAATTATTTTTTTAGTATTAGGTGTTTTTACTTTTTTATATCTTAACGCCATAAAACCAAATTTAGTTAAAGAAAGATCCAATCTACATACGAAAATTATTAATAATACAATTGATCATGTTAAAAGATTAAATGTTAAATTTAATAAAAAAAGCGCTACGGAGTTTTTACTATCCACACGATTTTTATTCCAAAGTTTAGATAGAGTTCAATTGTATGGTTTAAAATTTAATTTATTAGCAGATACTGATACACTTGATTTAGCACAAGACAGCTTTATGCCAAGTCAAAATATTAAAGAAAGTTCAATTTATAAGCCCGATGAAGATATTAATTTAAATGAAAATTTAGAAGAAAATAAAACCACAACTTTCAATACTATTAATTATGTGAAGCAATATGCTAAAAATAAAAATCAGGATGAAAAATTAATTATTAGTGAAGCTATAAATAATAATTTTTATGTAATTACCATAAATCCAGTTAGAATTAATGAAAAGAACAAAGGCTATATTGTTATTTCGGAAGTAGCGAACGATATATTAATTGCAGTTGATGAAAGAAAAAATTTTATATTAAGAACAGTTTTTTCTGTAGCATTAGTTATTTTTATATTTTCAATTTTTTTAAATAAATACATTTTAAAACCAATAAGAGCATTAGTAGCTTATACAAAAGCTATAAAAGACAAAGATATGAAAACTAATAAACACGAAAGATACTTGGCAAGAACAGATGAAGTTGGACAGTTATCCAGATCAATAAGCGAGATGACAGAAGATCTTTATAAAAGAATAGACATAGCAGAAACTTTTTCTTCTGATTTGGCGCACGAAATAAGAAATCCCTTAACATCTTTAAAAGGTGCTTCAGAAGTTTTAGAAAATACATCAGAAAGTGAGAAAAGAAAAAAATTAATAAAAGTTATTAGTCATGATGTTGAAAGAATAGAAAGATTAATTACAGACTACTCTCAAATGTTAAAAGATGAAGCTTCACTTTCAAGAGCTAAGATGGTTAAAATTGACTTTCTAAATGTTGTAAGCTCTGTAGCAGAAGATTTTAATAGTGATTTGGTAAACTCAAATAAAAATATTAAAATAAATATTGATAATTCTAACTTTAAAGGTTCAAAAATAGACGTATTGGGTGCAGAAACTAAACTTGAACAAATTATTGCAAATCTTTTAGAAAACGCTGTTTCATTTAGTCCAGTAAATGGACAGATATCAGTTAGGTGTAATATTATAAGTAAAAAAGTACAATTAATTATTGAAGATGAAGGTCCAGGCTTTAACGAAAAAAATATCAATAAAATATTTCATAGATTTTATAGTAATAGACCTGAGAAATTTGGTGAACATTCTGGTTTAGGCTTAAATATAGTTAAAAATATAATAGAATTGCATGGAGGTTCCATAAAAGCCTCTAATCTGCACAATAAACCTAAAAAAGGAGCAAGAATTGAGGTTCTACTACCAATATTTCAATAAAAAATTTAAAGCAATAAGTTGATAATTTAATATTAAATTGTTAAACAGGTTCAAATTATGTCACAAGATTTTAAAGTAAAAGATATTAGTTTAGCAGATTTTGGTCGAAAAGAAATTTCAATAGCCGAATCTGAAATGCCAGGGTTAATGGCTTTAAGAAAAGAATATAAAGGTAAGAATCCTCTTAAAGGAGCAAGAATTCTTGGTTGTCTGCACATGACAATTCAAACTGCAGTGCTTATAGAAACGCTTGTTGATTTAGGGGCTGAAGTTAGATGGTCTTCATGTAATATTTTTTCAACACAAGACCATGCGGCTGCAGCGATTGCTAAAGTAGGTATTCCAGTTTTTGCTTGGAAAGGTGAAACAGAAGAAGAATATTGGTGGTGTGTTAAACAAACAATCGAAGGTAAAAAAGATTGGAAAGCAAACATGATCCTTGATGATGGTGGAGATCTAACAGCTTTGATGCATAAAGACTATAAAGAAATGATGAAATCAATTAAAGGTTTATCAGAAGAAACAACAACTGGAGTTTTGGCACTTAAAAAAATGGAAGAACAAGGCACACTATTAGTTCCAGCTATTAATGTTAATGACTCAGTAACCAAATCTAAATTTGATAATTTGTATGGTTGCAGAGAAAGTTTAGTTGATGGAATTAAAAGAGCAACAGATGTCATGATGTCAGGAAAAGTTGCAATAGTTGCAGGATTTGGAGATGTTGGAAAAGGAAGCGCTGCATCATTACGACAAAATGGTGCAAGAGTTATGGTTACAGAAGCTGACCCAATATGCGCCCTACAAGCAGCCATGGAAGGTTACGAAGTTGTTTTAATGGATGAAGCTATAAAAGATGCTGACATTGTAGTTACCGCAACTGGAAACAAGGATATTGTTACAGCAGATCATATGAGAGATATGAAAGATAGAGCAATACTTTGTAATATTGGACATTTTGATAATGAGATTCAAGTCGAGGCTTTAAAAAATTATAAATGGGATGAAATTAAACCACAAGTCCATGAAGTCACAAAGCCAGACAATAAAAGAATTATTTTATTAGCAGAAGGAAGACTTGTAAATCTAGGTTGTGCAACTGGACACCCAAGCTTTGTTATGAGCGCTTCTTTTACCAATCAAACTATTGCTCAAATTGAACTCTGGAATAATTCTGATAAATATGAAAAAAAAGTTTATGTTTTGCCTAAGCACCTGGATGAGAAAGTAGCCACTCTTCATTTGGCAAAAGTTGGTGCAAAATTGACTAAACTTTCAAAAGAACAAGCTAAATATATTAGTGTAGAAACTGATGGCCCATTCAAACCGGATACTTATCGCTACTAAAAATTTTAGTAGTTGAATGGAATTAAAATCAATACAAGATACAAAAAATATTTCCAAAAAAATTTCTAAAATCGTAAAAAAAGGAGATATAATTTTTCTTCGCGGTGAAATAGGTGTTGGAAAAACAACATTTGTTCGTTTCTTAATCAATCATCTCGAAGTTGAAAATAGAATAAAGAAAAGTGATGTATTAAGCCCCACATTCAATATAGTAAATGAATATAAAATTGGAAAAATAAAAGTCCTTCATTATGATCTTTATAGAATAAAAAAATATAATGAGGTTTTAGAATTAGATATATTTGATAATGAAGAAAATTAT
>Ga0209709_10000056_pt1 | contig 102138 bp, 97 predicted proteins | sample ArcticOcean_MG_C_2_FD_187435 | JGI IMG/M metagenome (GOLD analysis project Ga0209709, IMG submission 187435) | Marine microbial communities from western Arctic Ocean - ArcticOcean_MG_CB4_136 (SPAdes) (version 2) | ecosystem: Environmental > Aquatic > Marine > Oceanic | place: Arctic Ocean...
AATATTTATAATATTAGAAATAAGAGATTTAAAAACTTATATGCATCATTAAAAACAAATGAAAAAGTATTAAAAATTAAAAAAATTAATCAATCAATTTTCGAAATTATTGTTATAAGTGAAAATTTTGATAAATCAAATTTAATCTCTAAAAGAAGATATAATATAAATGGAAATGAAATTGACAGAATACAATTTTCTATTGAAAATAAGCATATAATTAATGGAAATTTCTATAACATAGATAATAACAAAATAATTGGAATTGGTCTATATGCATTAAAAAATTCAAATGATGCTATAGGAATATATATTTCAAGTTTTTCAGATAACAAATTAGAATATTTAAAGAATTATAATTTTTTTGAGCTACCTAACTTTTATAATGATGACAAAACATATCTTAAAAAAAATATCTTAAAAAAAATTAAAAATAAAGATTTTGATAAAATTAAATTAAACCATGATTTCATTCCTGATGAACTATATAAAAATGGTAATGATTTAATTTTTAGTGCAGAGTCCATACTATTAAATTATAATAATAGTAACTATTCATATATTCCATATTACAATACATATGCTGCCAGATATGATAAAATGATAAATCCTAATTTTAAAGGTTATGATCATACTAAATTTTTGATAACTAGTTTTAATTTAAGTGGAGAGATAAATTGGAATGAATCATTTAAAATTCATAATCTTAACACCTTTGAAAAAGTCCCATACTTTAATAACTTATTTTATAAAGACAAAATAATATCCTTTTATGTTAGTAAAGGATTTTTTAAATATGTCTTAATAGATGAAAATAAAGAGATAAAAACTCTTCCTATAATGACAAAATTTAAAAATGATAAAATTAAAGAAACTGAAACAAATCATGAAGCAACTAAATTATGGTATAATAATAACTATTATACATATGGAATTCAAAAGATAAAAAATACTGTAAAAGATGATTTAAAAGTAAATAGAAGGGTATTTTTTATTTGTAACTTTGAAATAATAAAATAGTTGAAATTTTTTCTTAAAATGAAACTATATTTGTAGATAAAATGATGCTTAAGTCTAAGTTATTTGATAAAAAAAGATTGGATATAACCATTGACCGTCTTTGTCATCAACTAATAGAAAATCATTCAAATTTTGAAAAATCAATATTAATTGGCTTACAACCAAGAGGTATCTATTTGCAAAATAGAATAATAAAAACTCTAAATAATCTTCTTTCAATTGAAATTCCTTCTGGATTTTTAGATACAACATTTTATAGAGATGATTTCAGAACAAAAGAAGTACCAAAAGCAAAAGAAACATTCATGCCTTATCTATTAGATAACAAAAATGTTATAATAATAGACGATGTCTTATTTACCGGAAGAACTGTTAGATCTGCAATGGAAGGAATTATGAACTTTGGAAGACCTAATAAAATTGAATTATTAGTATTAATCGATAGAAAATTTAGTAGACATATTCCTATAGAGCCAACATATTATGGTACCAAAATTAATACTATTACATCTCAAAAAATTATAGTTAACCTAATAGAACAAGGTTTTGAAGAAGACAATATATGGATAACAAATAATGAATAAACTAAAATCAAAACATTTACTTGGAATTAAAGATTTATCTATTGAAGAAATAGAATTAATTTTTGAAACGGCAAAAATGTTTAAAGAAGTTTTATCAAGGCCTATAAAAAAAGTACCATCATTAAGACATTTAACAATCGCTAATATATTTTTTGAAAGTAGCACTAGAACAAAATTATCTTTTGAACTTGCTGAAAAAAGACTTTCTGCAGATATTATTAACTTTTCATCCTCAGTAAGCTCTGTAAACAAAGGTGAAAGTTTATTAGATACTATTAATAATATACTTGTTATGAAGGTAGATATGATAGTAATGCGACACCCTAGTCCTGGCGCACCTCATTTCATATCTGATAAAATTAATACAAGTATAATAAATGCTGGAGATGGAACGCATGAACATCCTACTCAAGCATTACTTGATGCATTTTCTATAAAAGAAAAATTAGGTACATTAAAAGGTAAAAAAATTGCAATAATTGGAGATATTCTTCATTCAAGGGTCGCTATTTCAAATATATATTCCTTAAAAAAACTTGGTGCAGAGGTCATGATATGTGGTCCATCTACACTCATACCAAAGTACATGAATGACTTTGAAGTTATTATAGAAAATGATATCAATAAAGCATTAATATGGTGTGATGTTGCTAATGTATTAAGAATTCAACTTGAAAGGCAAAAAATTAATTTTTTCCCCTCTTTAAGGGAATACAGTTTATATTTTGGTATCAATAAAAAATTATTAGATAAAATAAATAAAGATATTATTATAATGCATCCAGGCCCAATAAACAGAGGTATAGAAATTAATAGTGATGTAGCAGATTCAAAAAATTCAATAATACTAGACCAAGTTGAAAATGGAGTTGCAATAAGAATGGCTGTGATGTATCTATTATCCCTAAATACCAATGAATGATAATATTAGTCTATCTCTTATTATCAATAATATTAATTTTATTACTTACTTCTAAATTTAAGATTCATCCTGCAATAAGTTTATTAATTGGAAGCTTTTTCTTAGGAATTTTACTCAATATGAATTTAACTTTAATTTTAGAATACTTAATAATAGGATTCTCAAATGCTATTAAATCAATAGGATTAATAATAATTTTTAGTGCAATAATTGGAGAATCCTTAAAGGAAAGTAATTCTATTAAAAAATTTGGGAATTTAATTTTATATAATTTTCAAAATAAAACATTACTCTCATTAAACTTATTAGGACTTTTCCTAGGAACTGTAGTTTTTTGTGACTCAGGATTTTTAATTTTAAATGGAATTTCAAAATCTATTGCTTCATCAGCAAATTATTCACTTACAAGTCTAAACTTATCCTTATCAGGAGGACTCTATGCTTCTCATACATTAGTACCTCCTACTCCAGGACCACTAGCTGCAATTAATAATTTAAATAGTATTTCTATGATTGGCGATATTATGCTTTTAAGTATAATAGTTTCAATTCCAGCTTCTTTAATTTCTTTTTTTTATGCTAAAATAATTTTTGGGAGATTAAAAATTAAAAAAACATTTAATGAAATAAACATAAGTTCAAATTATATATTACCCGTATTAGTTATACTAATTCCATTATTTTTAATCAGTTTAAACACTTTAACTAATTTTATAAATAATGAAAATTTAATACATTTAATTCCATTAATAAAAATTATAGGAAATCCCATTGTCGCATTATTAATTGGGGTTATTTTATCATTTTTCCTTCCATATGTAAAAGAAAAAAAATTAAGTATAATTAGCAAAGCTTTTAAAAATTCTGCTCCAATATTAATTTTAACTTGTATGGGTGCTTCTTTTGGAAATGTTATTAAAAATTCTGAACTAACATCTTTACTATCAAATGTATTTACTAATAATAATGTTTCCTTAATTTATATTGCATGCATATGCTTTATAATAAGTGTAATTTTAAAAACTAGTCAAGGTTCAAGTACTTCAGCAATGATCATAGGAAGTTCAATTATTTTTCCATTGATTAGCTCATACCATTTTACATCCTTTAGTATAGCAATGATAGTATTATCACTAGGAGCTGGTTCAATGATGATTTCTCATATAAATGATTCCTTTTTTTGGATAGTTACTCAAAAATCAAATCTAAAAATGAATGACGGAATAAAATACTTTTCTTTAATGAGTATTACACAAGGTTTAGGTACTTTTGCGTTTATTATTTTAATAATCTATTTATTTAATTAATTAATACAAGTTATTATAATTAAAAACGTCTAATACCGTATAGAACAAAAAATCAAATGAAAAATTATATAATATTATTTTTATTCCTTTTTAGCAGTTTAAATCTTTTTTCACAACAAAGAGGACAGTGGAATGGTGGAGCTGGTAATTTTCAAATGTCAAATATGACAGTTAAGGGAAGACTATTAGATTCTGAAACAATGGATGGATTATCATTTGCATCAATTTCTATTTTTACTTCTGACTCAATTTTAGTGTCAGGAGGAATTTCTGAAGAAAATGGAAGATTCAAAATTGAAATTGATCCAAAAAAAATGATGGAAAAAATTAAAGAAAAAAGATCAATTCAAACAGAAAATAAAAGAAGAGGTATGTCTCTATTTGCTGAAATTTCATATGTAGGCTATGAAAATAAGAATATAGCACTTCCATTTGATCTTCAAAATAGAGAAATATCAATAAATGATGTATTATTAGTAGCTGACGCAACAAATTTAGATGAAGTAACTGTAAGAGCAGAAAAAAGTAGCTTGGAATTAAAATTAGATAAAAGAGTTTTTAATGTTGGTAAAGATTTAAGTAATAAAGGTGGAACTGCAGAAGAAATTCTTGAAAATATCCCATCTATTGATGTTGATATTGAAGGTAATATAAGTTTAAGAGGCTCTCAAAGTGTTCGAATTTTAGTTGATGGTAAACCAGCAAGTATGATGGGTTTAGATGGACCAAATGCTTTAAAACAGTTACAAAGTAGTGAAATTGACAAAGTGGAAATTATAACTAATCCTTCATCAAGATATAGTGCTGAAGGATCAGCAGGAATTCTGAATATTATACTAAAAAAAGATAGATTAAAAGGATTAAATGGATCAATAAACCTTAATACCGGTTATCCTAGTCAAAATGGATTATCAACTAGTTTAAATTATAGAAAAAGTAAATTTTCAGTATTCACAAGTATAAATGTTAATTCAAGAGAGTCTAAAGGTGGTGGATATACAAATTCAAACTTTTTTCTACCTGATACAACATTTACATCTAAAGTGACTAGGGACAGGAATAGTGAAAGTTTTTCGTATGGAATCAGATCCGGTTTTTCTTTTTTCCCTAATAAGAACAATATATTTAATTTTTCTTTTAGTTTAAGAGACTCTGATAGTGATGGAATTAGTGAAAATAATTACATTGATTACAATTCAAATAATATTGAAATAAATAAAAGTTCAAGGTTTGAAAACTCAAACTCAATTCGAAATAATTTAAGTTATAATTTTTCTTATACTAAAAATTTTAAAAATAGAGGTCATAACTTAAAATTAAACTTTTCATGGAGTGACAATTTAAGCGATAAAGCTACAAGTTATAATGAACCTGATAAAAGATTAGAACAAAGAACTACTGAAAATAGTAATAGATATGATCAAAATATCAGATTAGACTACACCTACCCTTTCAATGAAAATAAAGGAAAACTAGAGATAGGTTACAAGAGAGATTATGACAAAATGAATAGTGATTATCTTGCAGAACAACTTTTTGATGATATATGGAGAAAAATTCCACCATCAAATAAATATGATTATTTTCAAGATGTAAATTCTTTTTATACTCAATTAGGAAATCAAAGTGGAAAATTATCTTATCAGATAGGGTTAAGGTTTGAAGACACAAATTTCTTTGCTGATCTCAGTGAAACAAACGAGACTACTTCACTGAAATATTTTAATTTTTTCCCTTCAGCGTTCCTAACTTATGAATTTAGTGATAAAGAATCAATACAAATTAGTTATAGTAAAAGATTAAGAAGGCCAAGATTTTGGGACCTAAATCCATTTTATGGATTAGGTGATAGTAGATCAACATATACAGGAAACCCATTCCTTGAACCTGAACTTACGGATTCTTATGAAATAGGGTTTTTAAAAGAATTCAAAAAAGGAAATTTTTACCTTGGAACATATTATAGAAATACAAGTGATGTAATAGAAAGAATATTAGATGTAAATGATCAAGGATTTTCCGTTTTTAAACCAGTAAATTTAGGAATAACAAATGCATATGGAATAGAGCTTAATGGATCAATTGAATATAATAAATGGCTTAGAACAACTGGATCATTTAATTTTTTCCAATCTGAAACAGATGGAACATTTAATGAGAAAAGTTTCTATGCAAAATCATATAGTTGGAGAACAAGATTAAATAATACAATCAAAATGTTTAATAATAAACTGGAAGGTCAAATTACTATTGATTATAGAGGCCCATCAGAATCACCTCAAGGTAAAAATTTATCATCTTATGGAATAGATCTAGGGTTATCTAAAGATGTATTTAAAAACAAAAAAGGAACTATAAGTCTTACTGTTAGAGATTTGACAAAATCTAGATTAAGAAGATATGAAAGAAGTGGTGAAAACTTTTTGACAAAAGGTGAATTTGCATGGAGAAGAACTCAAGAGTTTAGACTTTCACTGCAATATAGAATCAACCAAAATAAAAGGAGACAAAGTGGAAGAGGTAATTATGATTCTTCAGAGTTTCAAGGAGGAGATGCTATTTTTGGAAATTGATAAAATAAAATATATATTTATACGATAACAATAAATATATAATTGTACCTTTCAAGCCTACAAAAATTTATCTTAAAAACAGCACTAGAAAATATAAAAAAGGAATCTCTATCATTAAATTCAGACGCAATAGAAACATTTATTATTAAATCTAAAAAGAATAAATCTAAAGATTTAAAAAATAAAATGTTAACTGCTTCAATTAATGAATTTTTAGCAATTAAGAAAAAAATAGAGAAAGTCCAAATAAAATACCCAGTTACAAATTTTGGAATTATTGAAACAAACTCAAATACGCATGCCCATATCTATTTCTTTGAACCAATAATTAAATTCTACAAAATAAAACCAAAAGATAATTTTATAGAGATTAAAGATTCAATTTTTAAAAATATTAGTGAAAACAGAAAACAATTTGAAATAAAAAAAAGAAAATATATTAGAGTAGATGGAAATCATAAAAGAGGTATTATTAGAGGAGAATCAAAAATATTCAAAAAAACAAAAGCGTCAGTTAGTAGAACATACAAAACATTAATCAATAAAGGTTTAATAAGAAAAATCGATATTATTAGTTATAATAAAGAAAAAATTGGAATAGGATTTAATCTTACAAAAGCTGGTTATAAACTCTCAAAAACTATTTAAGAATATAAATCTTATTTATCTTTTTCACATGATGATCAAAATGAAAGTTAAAAAAATTTAATGTCATTCTAAGATTTATTCTTCCAATAAAACTATGATTAAATATATCTTTTTAAACTATACTATCATCCAAATCATCAATAAGAAAAAAAAAGATTTTCTTGATTTTATCAAATTATTATTCAATTCATTAATATCTATTTTATCAGGAAATTTTGATATAATTTCAGGTGCTTTAAATTTTAAAATATCTAATCGAATTAAATGTTTAGCGAAAATATGAATACATCTTGTAAGAAAAGACACATTTTTTAAATATTTAAGATAAGAAGTTTTCTTTTTAATATACTTTTCTGCACTAACTTCAGCTAAACACAAATGATATAAATTTTGAATAATTGTCAACTTATTCAGTATATATTGATTATTCAGTTCAGCATCTGAATATTTATTTAAGTAATTAAAAATAGTTTTTCTTTTACTTTCTAATAACAGAAGATAATTCTTTAAATTTTCTTTATTATTCATATATAGAATAGTTTTACCTTGATTATTAATTAAAATTCAAATATTATATTAACAAACAATTTAATATATATGATATCTAGATTATTACCACTATATATATTTTTTTTATTTTTTTTAAGTTGTAAAAATACTAATGAAAAAGAAAAAAAAAATATTAGAATAAAATCAAATATAAAAATTAAATCGCCATTATCTAATGAAATATTTTATAAAAAAGATACCATAAATTTTTTGTTAATTAATAACAGCAATGAATTAACAATTGATAGCTCAATACTTTACCATGATGATAATTCTATTACATTTACCAATAAAACTAATTTACTAACAGATTCTATTTTAAAATTTGGTAAAAATAATTTTAAAATAAGAACATGGTTGTCAAATGGGAAAATTGAAAACCATTTAAGAACTATATACCTTTATCCAAAAGAATCAACCAAAGAACTCTTCTTTGAAATAGTTAATATTTACCCTCATGACTCAGAAGCTTATACTCAAGGCCTTTTAATTGATGAAAATAAAAAAATCTATGAGAGTACAGGTCAATATGGGAATTCTACATTGAGGGAAGTAAATCTAAAATCAGGAAAAGTGATTAAAAATTTAAAGATAGATGATAAATATTTTGGAGAAGGGATAACATTATATAAAAATAATATTTACTTATTAACATGGAAATCAAAAAAAGGATTTGTATATGACAAAAATACATTTGATAAAATTGATGAATTTGATTATAAAACTGAAGGATGGGGAATAACTACTGTTAATGATAAAATTGTAATGAGTGATGGTACTGAAAATTTATATTTTATGAATCCTACTACTTATAAAATTGAAAGTCAAATACAAGTGTTTGATAATAATGGAAAAGTTATAAACATTAATGAACTTGAATTTATAAATGATAAAATATATGCTAACATATATGGAAAAGATATTATTCTTATTATAAATTATAGTACTGGAAAAGTAGAAAATTTCATTAATTTGAATAATATTTTTAACAAAGAAAATTACACAGGTAAAATTGATGTTTTAAATGGTATTGCAACTAATAATAATAAAATTTATGTCACTGGAAAATGGTGGCCTAGCATGTTTGAAATTAAAATTATAAATAATGAATCTAAATGATATAACAAAAAAAATGAAAGAATTATCAACTCTAAATGCAGGAAAAATTGATGCAAAAATTAAATTTGAGTTTAGTGATGGTTTCGTTTTAATTGATGACACAGTATCTCCACCTACAATTAGTAATGATAATAATGATGCTGATTGTGTCATAGAGATAAATAATGAGAATTTTTCTAAAATTCTAAACAAAAAAATGAACTCTATGTCTGCATTTATGACTGGTAAAATGAAAATAAAAGGAGAAATGGGTATTGCAATGAAACTATCATCTTTATTTGATTAGAGTGCGCATGAGAAGACTCGAACTTCCACGACTATATTAAGTCACTAGGCCCTCAACCTAGCGCGTCTACCAATTCCGCCACATGCGCTAAAATTATTGTTTTCTTTGTGTCCAAATTTCATATTTTGGATCACCTTTAGAACTAAACCCTTTATGGTGCCAATCTCCTTCTTTAACTTCAAAATCAAATTCAAGAGAATGACCTACTCTCGTAGAATCCCTTGAAAAAAATTCTATTTTTTCTATATATTTTCCATCTTCAGATGTAAACACACCACCACCCGTACCATAAAACCCTTTTTTATCTATATCATAAGCAATCCATTGAAATCTGCCATTAGCAAGTATTTTCATCGTCTTCCTAGATCTATTTACATCCCTCATTCTCATCTCACCTCTTCTTTCTATACCACTCATTAGCCATGATCCATTTAAAGATGAATTATAGTTTATGGTTTTGTCATATTTTATATCATCCAATTTCATTAAACCATTTTCGTTATTTAGATTAATACTTAATCTTGAAATATAAACTGTATCTCCAACTAAAGATGAATCTATTGAGTTAAACTCTATTACTTCATAGTAACCGTCTTCATCCAATAAGTAATTACCGCCATATGTGCTAATGAATTTTTGATTATCCTCATTATAAATAGTTGATGAAAAAAAACTATCTGAATAAATTCTAACTTCTTTTATACTATTTTTTTCATGTACCCATGAAGTATTTTGTAATGGATTAGAAACATCTAGTTGAAAAATTAAAAAAAGATAAAATATAAAAAAATTAAGCATAATCATTTAGCATAACTGGCATAACAAGCATAGTAATATCTTCATTATCATCAATTTCATCAGGAATAATTAAACCAGCTTTATTTGGTTCTGATAATTTAAAAGTGACTCTATTAGAATTTAAATTAGATAAAATCTCTATCAAAAATTTAGCATTAAATCCAATTTCAATATCAGCACCTTCATGTTCACATGAAATTCTTTCATTTGCTTCATTTGAAAAATCTAAATCTTCAGCAGAAATTAGCATTTCTCCTCCAGAAATTTTAAACCTAACTTGATTAGTAGTTTTGTTAGCATAAATTGATATCCTCTTTAAAGAACTTAAAATTTCTGACTTATCTACACCAACATTATTTGAATTATTTAATGGTATAACATTTTCATAATCAGGATATCTCTCGTCAATCAATCTACAAACCATTTTAATATTATCAAATGAAAAAAATGCATTTGATGCATTGAATTCTAATTTTACTTCAGAAGATTTATTTAATGGTAGAGTTGATTTTAATAAATTTAAAGATTTTCTTGGAAGTATCATTTCATGATCGACTTCATCACCGGTTATATCACTTCTAATATATTTAACTAATCTATGACCATCTGTAGAAACAAAAGTACAGGCAGATGAAGATAACTTTAAAAAAATACCTGTCATTGCAGGCCTTAGTTCATCTGTACTAGTTGAAAATATAGTATTAGAAATTGCATTTCCTAATACATCAGACTTTAAAACCATAGAATAACTATCAGAAACCTGTGGTGCCTTTGGAAAATCAGTAGCATTTTCTCCAGCTAATTTATACCTACCATTATCTGAATTAATTTCTATATTATAATTTTCATTATCTATTGAAAACGTAACTGGCTGCTCAGGAAGATTTTTTAATGTATCAATTAAAATTTTAGCAGGGATTGCTATGCTACCGTCTCCTTTTGATTCAACTTGAATCTCAACCATAACTGATGATTGCAAATCTGATGCAGTTATTAATAAATTTCCATTTTCAATTTCAAATAAAACATTATCTAAAATAGGAACTACTGGATTAGAAGTAATAACTCCATTAATAACATTTAAATTTTTTAAAAGGTAAGATGAAGAAACTATAAAGTTCATTTTAATATATTTTGATTATTAGAATTACAAATTTAAATATAAAATCAATCTTCTTCATTAAAATTTATAGTTTTAGTATTATCATTCATTATATCTTCATCTGAATTTAGATTAATATTCTTTCTTTTAAAAGCAGGAATAGCTAATTTTTGTTCATATGAATCATTCTCATAACCTTGATTTTTAAAATTATTAATTCTTTCTTCTCTTTTTGTTAAGTATTCATTTTTTTTATTTGAAGTATCAAATCTCTCAATTGAATCTTCAACAGAGTCTAACTCTTCAATAACAACATCTTCAGACCTATCATTAGTCTTATTTTCTGAATAATCAACTTTATAAAAGTCTTCATCTTCTTTATAATCATCATCAATATCATGGACAATTTCTTCTTTCTTATCATATGAAGTAATGAATTCAATCTCTTTTTCATGATCTACGCTTTCAAATAAATTAGTTTGAGAATCTAATTCTGATTTTTCTAATTCTTTTTCTAATTCTTTTTCTTTTAATATATTATTTGGAATTTCTTCAGTTTCATAATTATCAAAAAATCCAGTAGCAATAACAGTTACTTTTATTTTATTATCAAGATTTTCATCATATGATGTACCAAAAATAAAATCAACATCCGGACTTGCTGAATCATGAATAAATTTAGATATAATTTCAAGTTCAATAGTTGATAATTCATTTTCATCACCTCCAGAAACAATATTTAATAAAATTTTTCTAGCTCCATTTATACTTCTATTATTTAACAAAGGTGAGTTAATAGCTTTCTCAACAGCATCTTTAGCTCGATTTTCACCAGAAGACTCTGCAGATCCCATTACAGATGTTCCCGCATTCTTCATTACAGTTTTAACATCTTCAAAATCAACATTAATTCTACCTGGAACTGTTACAATTTCAGCTATACATTTTGCGCCAGTAGCAATTATATTATCAGCTTTTTCAAATGCTTTACTTTGACTTAAATTACCATAAATTTCAATAAGTTTTTCATTCAAAATAGTTATAACACTATCACAATTACCTTTTAATTGTTCAATTCCATCTATAGCTTTTTGCATTTTTACTTTACCTTCAAAATTAAAAGGGACTGTAACAATACCTACTGTAAGAATATCTAATTCCTTAGCTATTTTTGCTATAATTGGAGCAGCACCTGTACCAGTTCCACCACCCATTCCTGCAGTTATAAATAGCATTTTAGTATCATCACTTCTTAATAACTCTCTTATTTGATTACTACTTTCTTGAGCAGCATCTCTCCCTTTTGAAGGATCAGCACCAGCACCTAATCCTTTAGTTAATTCAATTCCAATTTGTAACTGATTTTTTACATTACTAGAATATAAAGCCTGAATATCAGTATTACAAATAATAAATTCAACATTTGTAATACCTATTGAATGCATATAATTAACTGCATTACTACCTCCACCACCAACTCCAATTACCTTAATAATTGATTTATGATGAGATGGTATTTCAAATTCAAATGACATTATTAATTATTTTCATTTTTAAATTCTGTTAAATCATCATCTTTCAATAAACCTTTTATTTTTTCAGTTACCATTTTTCCAAATTGACTTGCTTTAGGTAAACTTGATGATTTAAATTGAAAATTATCTTTTTGATTGGTAGAATTAAAATCATTAACAAAATCCCATAACAACAATCCAACAGCAGTAGAATATTTGGGATATTCTAAATCAACTAAATCAGTCTTTACTAGATAAGAACTTGGATATCCTTTTCTAACATCTAAACCAGTAATATATTTAACCTGTTGTTTTAAATTCATTAATTGAGATCCACCACCTGTTATAACTATGCCTGAAGATAATTTTTCACTCATACCACTATTCAAAATTTCTTGATGAACTTTTTCAAAAATTTCTTCCATTCGAGCCTCTATAATTTTGTATAAATTATCTAATAAAATCTTTTTATCTTCTCTTTGTCCTTGACCTTTAATTTTTACATACTCCTTTACAGGTCTATTAACATAGAGAGCTTTACCAAACTTAATTTTTAATGCTTCAGCATGATGTCTAGGTAATCTAAGACCTTCTTTTATATCTTGAGTTACTATATCACCACCTAAAGGAATTACTGCGGTATGTCTAATAATGCTATCATGAAATATAGAAATATCAGTAGTGCCACCACCAATATCCACTAAACATATTCCATCTTCTTTGTCAATATCATTCAGCAAAGCTAAACTTGATGCTATGGGTTCTAAAATTAGATTTTTACATTTAATATTAGCTCTTAAAATACATTTTTCCATTATACCAATATCAACTTTGTTAGCACTTATAATATGAAAATCTGCTTCTAATTTTTTTCCAATTTCACCAATAGGTTCTACAGATTCATGATCTTCATCAATGATAAACTTTTGATGCATACTATGAATAATCTTATGATTAGTTGGTATTACAGCCATTTTAGATCTATTTTCAAGTTGCTTAACATGATTTTTTGTAATTTCAACTTGATTATTATTATTATCCTGAAAATTAATTGAGTGATGTGTACTAAAACTTTTAATGTGTTTTCCCGCTATACCAACATTAACATATTCAATTGAGATAGAAGCTTGTAAAGAAGCGATTTTAATTGCTTCTTTAATTTTTGCTGTAGCCTTAATTAAATTTTGAATCATACCTTCAGCAACTCCTTCAGATTCAGTCTCACCATAACCAACTATTTTTAATTTTTCATTTTTAACACTTTCAGCAATTAAAACACATATTTTAGATGTACCAATGTCCAATCCAACGAAATATTTTTTATTATTAACTTTCATATTTTGTATCATGCACTTTTATTACAAACAATTTGATTCTCAAATTTTAAATTCACACTTTTATAAGTATTCCAACCTTTTGCAGGTAAAATTTTCTTGTAAAAGAATATCAATTTATCAAACTTAACATCTATTTTAATAGGATATCCAAAAATAATTTTTTGTTTTGAAACTTGTGGGTAAATAATAATATTTTTATCCTTCCTGATATCAATTTCAGATATAATTTGTTTTAAAAACTCATTATTTTTAATATAATTAATTAAAGAAAAAATTTTTTTCCCATAATCAGTGGAATTTATATTTTTAGAATCAAAATTTAAGTTATTATCCATATGAATTAGTATAACTCTTTCAGAAAATTTTATAGATGTTGGAAAAATATTTCCATCTAAATCAAGATATAAATCTTTTTTATTTTCAAAAACTATTCTAGCAATAGGTTGAAACTGTATGACATCAACAACTAATCTATTTTTTAAATCTTGATAAAGTTTTAATTCTTTTACATAAGGGTTTGATAAAATATTTTTTTCAACTAAATCAATATTTTCAATCATAGAGTCTGTTTCCAATTCTGTAGAAATTAAATTTTCAATTTGAATTTTATTTAAAAATTTTTTTTCTGAATTTATAACAACTTCTTTTATAGGTTTTGGATTTTTATTTTTAAAAAAAAATATGACTAAAAAAAAAGTTGATAAGGATAAAATGATATAAATAAAATTTTTTAAAATTTTAATCATAATAATTTAAATAATTCATTAACAATATTAAAAGTAGCATTTGGTTTAGATAATTTTTTTAAATTTTTCTTGATCTCATTAATCTTTTTATCATTATTTAAAAGATCTACAACTTCTTTCATTAATTGATTTTTTGCATCTTTATCTTTTACTAATATGCAGCCCTTATTGTTTAAAATATTAGTAGCATTTTTTGTTTGATGGTCATCAGCAACATTAGGAGAAGGAATTAGAATTAAAGGTTTCCCAACAATACAAAGTTCAGAAATAGAAATTGCTCCAGCTCTAGAAATAATTATATCAGCCATTGAATAAGCTAAATCCATCCTTTCAATAAAAGGTAAAATCTTAATATTTGAAGTTTCTAAATTATCTGATTCAATTTTATTATAATAACCATTTCCAGTTTGCCAAATTAATTGAAAAGAAGATTCTTTGATTAAAGATAAATTTGTTAAAATACTTTCATTAATAGTTTTAGCACCTAAACTTCCACCTATAACTAAAACTGTTTTTTTAGAATTATCTAAATTAAAATACTTTGAAGCTTTTTTTTTTGATGATGGTAAATTACTTATTATTTTTCTAACAGGATTTCCAAGATTCAATATATTTTTACCCTTTATATATCTATTCATATTATCAAAAGCAACAAAAATAAAATTTACTTTATTGCTTAGAATTCTGTTTGTATATCCTGGAAAGGAATTCTGTTCTTGAATGAATGTTTTATAACCTAAAAAATTAGATGATAATAAAATGGGACCCGATGAATATCCACCAAAACCAATAACTGCATCTGGTTTAAATTTTAATAAAATAAAAATGGATTTTATAATCGAATGCATTATTTTAATTGGTAATGAAATATTTTTAAATAAGAATGGTAAGCCCATGCCAATAATATTATTTATATAAGGAACCCTTTTAATTCCAGAAATCCATAATCCAATTACTTTATAATTATATTTTGGTATAATATCCATTTCCATTCTGTCTTTTGAACCAATAAATAAGACTTTTGAATCAATATTTTGTTTTTTAATTTCATCAGCTATCGAGAGCATAGGAAATATATGTCCTCCTGTACCACCACCACATAAAATGATTCTATATTTCTTTTTATTAAGCATATGAATACTTTTTTTCTTCATCAGTATTATGTCTACTAATACTTAATATGATTCCTAATGTAATACCTGTAAACAGCTGAGAAGTTCCTCCCATACTGATTAAAGGTAAAGTTATTCCCGTAACAGGCAGTAAACCAACTACTACACACATATTGGTGATTGCTTGAATAACAAGAAAAAAACTTAATCCAGCACTTAATAATCCTCCAAATGGTCTTTCAGATTTCAAAAAAATATGTAATCCTCTATATAATAAAACTAAATATAAAAATAAAACTGCTAAACCACCAAATAAGCCATATTCCTCAATTATAATAGCATAAATAAAATCAGAATAAGATTGAGGCAAAAAATTCTTTTGATTACTTTTTCCTGGACCTTTTCCAAAAAGACCACCAGTTGAAACAGCAATATAAGCTTGCTCTAACTGAAAAGGAATATTTTTTTTATATATAAAGTCTTCAGTTCTTGTAATTGCTGTTCTCCCCCTCTGACCAGTTATTAATGCTATAGATGCAGCAAATGAAATACACATAACTAATATAAATAAGTATTTGAACTTTACCCTTGCTATAAACATTATCAAAATAGATGTTAACCCCAAAATAATTGATGTAGATAAATTAGTTAAAGCTATAAAAAGACATATAACTCCAATCCAAAAAAAAGGTTTAATTAAACTTTTTATATTATCTAAATCATATTGGTTTTTTGAAAGAATACTTGACAAATAAATTATTAAAGAAAGCTTAGCTAAATCAGAAGGTTGAAATGCTTGATTAATAATAGGAATATTTATCCATCTTGATGCTTCATTAATATTTAATCCATACTGAAAAGTAAAAAGTAATAATGGCACTGAAATATACATAGCTATTTCTGAAATTTTAGAATAATATTTATAGTCCAATTTATGAGCAAACCACATAGCTGTAAAACTTAAAATTATTAAAAGAAAATGTTTAAAAAGGTAGTATTCTGTGTTTCCACCCATTTTTTGATATGCTAAAGAACCAGTTGCACTATAGACAGATAATAAACTAATAGAAGATAGAGTAAGTGCAATTCCCCATATCCATTTATCACCTTTTATGTTTTCTTGAATCCAATTAATCATTAATTACCTAAGCTTTAAAGTTGCTAAAGTTAGAATTGCTAAAAGAATTCCTATCATCCAAAATCTAGCAACAATTTTTGTTTCATGAATTCCTTTTTTTTGATAATGATGATGTAAAGGAGCCATAAGAAAAATTCTTTTTCCTTTACCATATTTTTTTTTAGTTAATTTAAAATAGAAAACTTGGATTATGACCGATAAATTTTCAACCAAAAAAATACCACACAAGATGGGAAGAAGTAATTCCTTTTTAATAATTATTGCAAGAACAGCTATTATTGCACCTATAGACAAGCTTCCAGTATCTCCCATAAATACTTGGGCTGGGTATGAATTATACCATATGAATCCTATACATGCTCCTACAAATGCAAAAGAAAAAATCACTAATTCTCCTGAATTTGGTATATAAAGAATATTCAAATAATCTGCAAAAATTATATTTCCAGATAAATAACAAAAAATTGATAAAGTGATTCCAATAATAGCTGATGATCCAGCAGCAAGACCATCTAAACCATCAGTAATATTTGCTCCATTAGATATAGATACTACTATGAAAATAATTATCAAACTGTATATAAGCCATGAAAAATTATTTAAAAATGAAGGTAGTAACCACTCATATCTAAATTCATTATTTTTTACAAATGGAATTGTTGTTATTAAATCTTTAGTATCAATATGTTTTACCCCCCTAGAAATACTTTCTTGAGTAATTGGTTCTAAAAAGTTTCTTACAACAATAGAATCATTACTAATTATAATATAAGAAACAATGATTCCTACTAAGACTTGACCAAAAATTTTAAATCTACCTTGAAGACCAACTTTATTTTTTTTATAAATTTTTAAGTAATCATCTAATCCTCCTATAAAACCCATAAAAATAGTAACAAAAATCATTAAGAGGATATATATATTATCAAGTCTAGCAAATAATAAAGTTGGAACTACAATTGATATAATAATGATAAACCCTCCCATGGTAGGTGTACCTCTTTTTTCATTTTGTCCTTTTAAATTTAAATCTCTAATATTTTCAGATAGTTGTAATTTTTCTAAAAATTGAATAATATTTTTTCCAAATAAAATACTTATTACAAGAGATAATAAAGCAGCCATACCAGCTCTAAAAGATATATATTGAAATACACCTGCCCCAACTAGGTTAAATGAATCATCCATGTATCTAAAAAATTCGTATAACATTATTTATATTTTATTTAATTTTTTTTCTAAAATTTTTCTTTCATTAAAATCAAAAAAAGAATCATTAATAATTTGATACTTTTCATGTCCTTTACCTGCTAATAATATAATATCATCATTTTTACAATTATCACAAGCATAGTGAATTGCCTCTTTTCTATTTACAATTATTTTATATTTTTTCTTATTTTCAATACCTACTTTTATTTCATTAATAATAGTCATTTCATCCTCAAATCTGGGATTATCAGAAGTTAGAATAACAAAATCACTATATTCTGAAGCAATTTTTCCCATTAGTGGCCTTTTCATTTTATCTCTATCCCCTCCAGCACCAACAATTGTTATGATTCTTCTACCTTTTTTAAATTTATTTATTGTTCTTAAAACATTTAACAATGCATCTGGAGTATGAGCATAGTCTACAATTCCAATTATATTTCTATTTCCTTTAAAAATTTCAAATCTACCTTTAGGTGGTTTTAATAATGACAAGGTTTTTAATACCATCTCTCTTTTAAGATTTAATGAATTTACAACCGAATAAATAGCGAGAATATTATAAGCATTAAATTCACCTATCAAACTAAAATGAACAATTTTAGAGTCTATATCAATTGATAATCCTGAAATATCATTACTTACTATTCTACCTTTAAAATCTGCATTTGATTTAATTCCATATCTAAAAATTTTTGCTTTACAATTTTGAACCATGTAATCAGATCTCTTATCGTCTGAATTTATAATTGCAATCGAACTCTTACTTAAATCATCAAATAATTTTTTTTTTGCATTTATATAATTTAAAAAAGTTTTATGATAATCTAAATGATCATGAGTTAGATTTGTTAAAATAGAAACATCTATTTTTAATCCTTTTACTCTTTCTTGATCTATTGCATGAGAACTTGCTTCCATTATACAATAATCACAATTATTAGATACCATTTTTCTTAATAATTTATTAATCAATATAGAACTTGGAGTAGTTAAATTAGTTTCTAAAACTTCATCATCAATTACATTTTCAATAGTAGATAACATACCTACTTTTATATTTAAGTGAGAAAAAAACTGATGTAAAAAATATACTATAGAAGTTTTTCCATTTGTTCCTGTAACGCATATTATTTTAATTTCTTTTGATGGATTTTTATAAAAATTAGATGAAATAGTAGATATTGATTCTCTTATATTTTCAACAATAATATAAGTAACCTTTTTATCTAAAAAACTTGGTAATTCTGTACAAACTATTACTTTACAACCATTATTAATTGCGTCTATAATGAAATTATGTCCATCAACTACATTTCCTTTGACAGCAAAAAAAAGATATCCTGATTTTACATTTAAAGAATTATCCGAAATGCCTTTAATAAATTTATTTCTATTTTTATCTCCATGATATTCTTTGACTTTTATATTTTTTAAAATTAATTCTAAATTCATTACCCTAAACTAATCTTTATTCTTTTATGATTTTTTAATAATTTTCCAGGAGATACCGTCTGTTTCTTAACCCTACCTCTTCCTGTAAAACTAACTTCAAGTCCTCTTGACTCTAGTAAGTAAATAGCATCTTTTAAAGTCATACCTATAACATTTGGAATTAAATTTCTATTTATATTGATGCCTTCCCAAAAAATTGAGTTGTCAACAAGCTTTGTTTTTACCCAATCATTTTCAGAATTGCTATGATTGGATAAACCTAAAGTATTAGATATATTAATTAAATCATCTTTAAAGCCAGATTTTATTGTAGGAAATGATACTTCATAATTTTCTAAACTCATTTCTTTAAAATAAGTTATATCTGATAAAAAAATTTTATCTGCAATTTCTTTAAAAACTGGAGCAGCAACATCACTTCCATAAATTCTATATTTTTTAGGATTATCAATAACAACAATACAACTATATTTTGGTTTTTCAGATGGAAAAAATCCAACAAAGGAAGTATAATATTTATTTACATACCTCCCATTTAAAACTTTTTTAGAAGTACCAGTTTTACCAGCTATTTTATAATAACTATTTTTAATATTATCAGCAGTTCCATTTTCTACTACCCCCTCTAAAAGTTTAACAACAGTATTGATTGAACTTAAGCTTGCTATATTAAATTCTTCATAATTACCCATTTTCTTTATAGTTTGATTCGCTCTTTTAATCTCTTTAACTATTTTAGGATTAACATAATTTCCATTATTAGCAACAGCATTATAAAAAGATAATGTGTGTAAAGGTGTCAACTTTAATTCATAGCCATGAGCTATCCAAGGAAGAGATACTTTGCTCCATGCAGAATCATTAGTGCTTTTAATTGATGGGATTGAAGAACCAAAAATTTGAAAATTAAAATCATTGTTAAAGCCAAACTTATTTAAATATTTCAAATAAGTATCTGGATTATTTTTAAATTGATTTTCAATCAGTTTAGCAATTCCAATATTAGAACTCTTTTCAAAAATTTCCTTGATAGTAATCTTACCATATCCACCAGGTTTATGATCTCTCATTATTTCTGAATAAAATTTCATTTCCCCATCTCCAGTATCTAAAGAATCATAAATTGAAGAATTTGAATCTTCCAAATAAGCAAGTATACTAGCTAGTTTAAATGTAGAGCCTGGTTCATGCATTCCTTGATCTGCAATAGCATAGTTATACACTTCAGTATAATTTCCATTTTTATTTTTACTTAGGTTAGAAATTGATTTTATTTTCCCAGTTTTAACATCCATTAAAATTACGCTGCCATAATCAGCATCATTGCTAATTAAACCATTCAATAATGCGTTTTCAGTAATATCTTGTAAATTAACATTAATTGTTGTTGAAATATCATAACCATTTTTTGGGGACTTTTCAGTTCCATCATATATTGGTTTCCAATAATTTCCTGCAATTTTTTGATGCAAAGCCTCTCCATCTTCTCCATTTAAAAATGAATTAAAGCTATATTCAATACCAACCGTACCCCTATTGTTTTCATCAACTGAACCAATTGTTCTATATCCTAATTTTGAAAAAGGTCTATATCTTTCATCAATTTTCTCAAAAATAATTCCTCCTTTTAACCTACCCTCTCTAAATATAGGCCAATTAGAAATAATTTTTTTTTCTTGATAATCAATCTTTCTTCTATTTAATAAAATATATCTATTACCATTTTCTTTAACACTTAAAATCATCTTTTTATATGATTCTTTACTCTTATCTCTAAAAAAACCAGACAATAAGTAACTTAAAGAATCAATTTTTTTTGAAAATAAATTTTTTTCTGGAATTGAAGGATCAAATGCAACTTTATAAAATGGTAACGAAGTAGCAAGAATACTACCATCATCAGATAATATATTTCCTCTACTTGCTTTTATTTTTAAGCGCTGTAGATTATTTTTTTTAGATTTAGAAGTCCAATAATCACCCTGATTAAATTGTAGATTAAAAATACTATAAGTGATTGCAATACAAACTAAGGTGATTAGTACAAAGATAGCTCGAACTCTAACTAAAATTTCTTTTTTAATATTCATCTTTTATAGATATCTTTTCTGGTGGTTTTTTTGAAATATTTAAATTTAATTTTTTGACTCTTTTTAAAACTTCTGTTTCTTTTCTAGAAAACATATAGTTGTTTTTTAAAGTCACATAATCTGTTCCTAGTTCTTCAACTTCTTTCTCTAATTTATTTATTTCTCTAACTTTTTTTTCAACTGAATGTTGATTACTTATATAAAGTATCAAAAAAAATATTACATAGAAAACTCTATAATAATCTATTTTCACTAATGAAAAAGGTAGTTTTATTTTTTCTAATATCTCACTCAAAGAGTTTTTTAATTTATTCATATTAGTTCACCTACTCTTAATTTTGCACTTCTTGACCTTGGATTTAATTTGATTTCATCTGTTGATGGAATCAATGGTTTTTTATATATACTATTAAAAAATAATTTTCTATTGCCATAGAAATCTGTTTTATAAATAGATTCAAAATTCGATTTATTAATAAAGTTTTTAACTAATCTATCTTCAATAGAATGATATGATATAACTACAAGTCTTCCTTTAGGATTTAACATATCTTTAGTTTTAATCAACATTTCTTTTAAAACATTAATTTCATCATTTACTTCTATCCTTATAGATTGAAATAATCTTGATAAAAACTTATAATTAACTTTTTTATTAAATAGATTATTTAATATTTCAATTAGATCAGAGTTATATTTTATTTTATTTTTCTTTCTATATTCTATTATGCTTTTAGCAATACGTTTTGAGTTTTTAAAATCTCCATAATCAAAAAAAATTTTACTTAGCTCAGACTCCTCATAAGTATTTAAAATTGTTTGAGCACTTTTTTTATTATTTGAATTCATTCTCATATCTAACTTAGATTTTCCTTTATATGAAAAACCTCTTGATTTTGTATCTAGTTGATGTGAAGAAACACCTAGATCAGCTAATATTCCATCTACCTTCTTAATACCTCTTTGTTGTAAATGCATATCAAAATACTTAAAATTACTATCAATTAACTCAAAATTTTTTTTCCTAATAATTGAATTAATATTAATAGAATCATTATCAGTGTCAAAAGAAAAAAGCTTTCCATTTGTTTCTAATTTATCTAAAATATGTTTTGTATGTCCTCCACCACCAAAAGTCAAATCAATATATATTCCATTAGGTTTAATACTTAATCCATTAACTGATTCATTAAGTAATACTGGAATATGATAGTTCATAATTATTTATTCATTAAGATATTTTTGAGCTAGTTTCGAAAATTCATTAGCATCATTTATTAAATATTTCTTATAATTTACAGGGTTCCATAATTCAACAACATTTCCCATACCTACTAAAATTGCATCTTTTTTTAAATTTGAATAAGCTATCATACTTTTAGGAATAAGGAATCTACCATTGGAGTCTAGATCTACTTGAGAAATACTACTAAAAAGATTTCTTTTTAATTTTCTTTGTTCAGAACTAAATTCATTTAATGAATTTATTCTAGTATAAATATTTTGAAATTCATGTAAAGGGTATATTATTAGATTGGGTTCAAAACCTTTTCTGATAATTATACTTTTTTTAGAAGCTTCAGGTAAGACGGATTTTAACCTAGAAGGTAAAACCAATCTCCCCTTAGCATCTAATCTACACTCATGTTCGCTTGTGAAAAAAGCCATATCAGAGTATTAATATAAACCACTTAGAGTAAATGTAATAAACATTTTAACATTTTACACCACTTTATCCCACTTTATCCCACTTCTTTATAAAAAAATATCTTTTATTTATTAATTGATAATTGGACTTATTTGATTCTATTAATAGTATAATCTAGAAGATTTATTATACTTTTTTTATAGATTGAATCTGAAAAAGAATTTATAATAATCTTAGCTTCATCAATAAAATTATTCATTATTTTTTCACTATAAATAACTCCTTTTTTTTCCTTTACAAAAGAAATAATTTGATCAATAGATTTATGATTTTTAATATCACTTAAAATCCTCTTTTTTTCTATTGAAGATGATTTGGAAAGAGCATATATTAATGGTAAAGTCATTTTTGCTTCTTTAAAATCATTTAAAACTGGTTTTCCAATGTCATGATTTAAATAACCAAACAAATCATCTCTAATTTGAAAAGCTTGACCAACTAAAGTCCCAAATTTTTTCATTAGAGTTATATTTTTATCGGAGGTTCCAGCTGATAATGAGCCCATTTCACAACAAGATGAAAATAGTGTACCAGTTTTTTGATTTATTATTTTAAAATAAGTTTTTTCATCAATATTTAATGTTTTTGACTTTTTTAATTGAGTTATTTCACCTTCACTCATATTTTTTACTGCATTTGATAAAATTCCTAAAAATTTAAAATCATTATTTTCAACAGACAACTCAAGCCCTTTGGATAATAAATAATCACCTATTAATACAGAATATTTACTTTTCCATAAAGCATTTACAGAAAAGAATCCCCTACGATAGCTTGAATCATCTACAACATCATCATGAACTAAAGTAGCTGTATGTAAAATTTCAATCAATATAGCAGCCCTATAAGTAGAAGTTGAAATTTTACCACTTAAACCTGCTGATAAAAAAACAAACAAAGGTCTGATCTGTTTACCTTTTCTTTTTAAGATATACGTAACTACTTTATCTATAAGAATATTATCACTTACAATAGACCTTTTAAACATATGCTTAAAAGCACTCATTTCATTAAGAATAGGTTTTTGAATTTCTTTAAGATTCATATATTAATTTTATACGATATAATTTAATTTTTGATATTAATATTATAATCTTATATTATAGATTATGAACAATAATAAATTATGAACAATAATAAATTATGAACAATAAATCACAAAAAGAAAAAAAGATATATAAAAAAGTTCTAAAAAGATCAAAATATTGGCCAATTGTTAAACTTTTTTCCAAACGAAAAAAATTTATGAATGAAGTATCAATAAAATCTCAAAATAAATTAATAGTTAAGTTAAAAGGTAAATCAATAATTGAAGAAATTAAAAATACTCTTTACAGGGAAAAATTAAGAATAAATAAAATTCCATGGAAGGCTGATTTACCTGATGATAAAAGTTTTTGGGAAAACATTAAAAAAAGTCTAAATGAAATTAAGAATAATAAAGAAGTTTCAAAGCTTGAAAAAGATTTACTATCTAAAATTATTGATAGATATACAAAAGAAATAACTGGAAACTTTAAAAGAACTCACTATAGATTTACAAAAAGAATAATTATAACATTCTTTGCAAGATTATTAAATACAGCAAGACTCAGAAATCCATTTGGTAGTTTAAATCTTAGTAGTAAAATAAGTATCATAGGAGAAAAAAAAAGACTTAGAAAATTATCAAAAAAAGGAACAATAATTATGGTTCCAACACATTTTTCACATATAGACTCTGCATTAATTGGATGGGTAATATCATTTTTAGGATTACCCGCATTTATGTATGGGGCAGGTCTAGTTTTGTACAACATGAAACTATTCTCATATTTTTTAAATAGTTTAGGAGCCTATAAAGTAGATAGAAGAAAAAAACACCTATTATATCTTGAAACACTTAAAACTTATACTGAACAAGCTATAATAAACGATTGTCATAATTTATTTTATCCTGGAGGTACTAGATCTCGGTCAGGAGCAATTGAAGAAAAATTAAAACTTGGTTTATTGGGGAGTACACTAGGAGCTCAAAAGGAACTAGATAAACAAAATAAAAAAATTTTTATAGTTCCCGTAACATTCAATTACCAGTTTGTTCTCGAAGGTCCAGCATTAATTAATCAATACTTATCTAGTAATAATCTGGATAGACTTTACTTAAAAAATCTTGGTTTTTCTAACTCATTTAAAATCTTTTCTTTTATTTCAAAGTTTTTCACTAAATCAAATAGAATATCTGTTTCATTTGGAAAATCTATGGATGTTTTTGGAAATTTTGTAGACAAAAAGGGAAATATAGATAAATCAAATATCAACACAGACTTATATAAAAATTATTCTAAAAAAGCAGAAATTTTAAATAATCTATCTAACAAAATTATTAGTGAACAAAAAGCTGGAACTCAAGTATTTTCAAGTATGTTAATAGCCTATATAAGCTTTAAACTTATTTTACAAAAATTTCAAAATTTAGAGCTTCATAACGTATTAATATTACCAAGTGATGAACTTGAAATTAAAATAACTTTATTTAAAAAATATTATGGTAAAGCTATTAAATCAATAAAAGAGCTTAAATATGAAAATAAAATAAAATATTCAGAAGAAATAAATTTCCCTATAGAAGAACAAATCAAAATAGGATGTAAAAATCTAGGTTTATATCATCCTATAAAACCAATAATAATAAATAATAATATAATTCAAATAAAAAACATAAAAATGCTTTTTTATTATCATAATAGACTTACTGGTTTCAATCTTAAAAAAATATTTAATACTTAATAATTATTCAATGATCGTAACCGATTATAAAGAGGTGGATGAGAATAGTTAAAAAAAACATACAGGGGATGAGGTGTAAGGTTTGTTAAATTATCCTTTGATAATTTTTTTAGAGCATTGATTAGATAAATTTTATTATAAGTTTTACATGCATACTCATCAGCTTCAAACTCATTCATCCTACTTTTGTAATTCATTAAAATTCCTAAAACAAAACTGATTGGAGTATATAAAATAGAAAAAGCAAAAATTTCAAAATGTCTAAATGAAATAGAGCCTCCTAATGCATAACTTACTTCAGAATTAAAAAGAAATTTTGATAAAATAAAAAGCATAATTCCTGTAATTAAAATTGAAATAATAAGATTTGAAAAAATATGTTTCTTTTTATAATGACCAACTTCATGAGCTAAAACTGAAACCAATTCTTCATCATTATGATTTTTAATCAACGTGTCAAATAAAACAATTTTTTTTGATTTGCCTAATCCAGAAAAATAAGCATTTGCTTTTGCAGATCTTTTTGAACCATTTATAATAAAAATATTAATTAATGGAAAATTAACTTTTTTAGCATAATCATTAATTTTATTTTTTAAATCACCATCTTCTAATGGAACTAACTTATTAAAAAGTGGAACAATTAATGAAGTATAAAACATATTTATAAAAATTGTAAATACTGAAATAACTAGCCAAAAATAAATCCAAAAATTTAATGGATATAATATTATAAGAATTAATAACGTGGAAAGTAATAAACCACCTAGAAATATCACTAAAAAATAACTTTTAAGTTTATCAAAGAAAAATGTTTTAATATTCATTTTATTAAAACCAAATTTTTCTTCAATAACAAATACACTATAAAGTTGAAAAGGAATCGAAATAAAGTCATTAATAAAAAATAAAGAAACAAAAAAAAGTAAAGAAAGACTTATTTCATTTTCGAGTGTATAAGATCTTAAAAAAAAATCTAATTCTCCTAATAACCCAAATTTAAAAACACAAAATAAAATTATAAAAGTGAAAGTACTTGTAATCAATCCAAATCTAAAAGTAGTTTTATTATATGATTGTGATTTATTATATTCTTTTTTATCATAAATTCCTTGAAGAATTTTTGGTATAGAATTATCAAATGATTTATAGTTTAGTAATCCAACAAAAAGATTCAATATATAATCAAGTGATATTATTATTATTATTATATTTAAAATAGTATTTGATTCCATCATAGTTTAAAAATAATCAAAAATTAGGTATTGGACATTGAAGCATCCTTACATTTTTAGGAGGTAATTTTTTTCCTAAAAAATTAAACTGATATACAAGTGAAATTTCATGTGCACCCCCTGTTAATCCCTTTAATTTAGATAAAGAATAATCATAAGTGTATGATATATTAAAATCATCATTCTTTATTCCAAGTATTCCTATTAAAGATTCTATATTATTATTAGAACTTATAGGAATACCTCTATACCAGATCCCAAGTAAAATAGGAGTAAAATTTATAAAAGAACCTAAATCAAGTTGATTGATATTTGATACTATTCTATAATTAAAAGCTGGAACAATAGATATATTTTGATTTTTAGTGTCTCTTATTAAAAAATTATAACCACCATGAAATGAAAATAATCTTTCTAAATTTTCTATTTTTCCTGAGAAAGAAATATTAGGTTTTGGGAGATTATATATAGATGATCCAAACCATATATTTTTTGAATAAGCTATTAATCCAATTGCTAAATTAATATAATTAACTTTATCAAAATTAGATAAATTCTCTTGTGAAAGATTTATTAAACCACCTTGTGAAAACTGATCATAAAATAAAAAATCTTGACTATTAAAGTTTGAATTAGCAAATGATATTTGAATCCCTGATCTAAATATCCAATTATAATTAAGATTTATTTCATATGCTAATGAAGAAGATATATGAGACGTGGTCAAATTAGTTATCCCTTGCTTTTCATTAGAAAAATTCATTCCAATAGAAAAGTTTGAACTAGATAAATTATAATCTACCCATGAGGTAAAATACTGGTAACCATTATCTATTAATGGCCACTGATTTCTATATATAAATCCAACTCTCCCATATTCTCCTGAACCAGAAAGTGCTGGGTTTAAACTATGGGGTGATGAGTAAAATTGAGAATAATTAATGTACTGAGCATTAGTTGACAATGATAAGAATAAAATAATACTTAGTAAAAAATATTTTCTCATTAACTTAAAACGAAATTTTATTAAAATATGTATAATTAATTATTTAAAAATGATGATCTAAGTATTAAAATTTTTCCAATTTCAGCACTAACATTTTTTAAAAGAATTTTTGAATTTTTAATACAAAAAGAAAAGTCTTTTGATTCACATGCAGGAAGAATTAAATCAAAATATTGTAATAATTTTTCCATAATACTATAATCAATACGACCACCAATAGCAATTAAAAAAATATCCTTTTGTTTTAAATAATTACTTAAAGATACAGGACCTTTTCCATACATTGATTGACTATCTAAAAAGCCTTCACCTGTAATAATAATACTATTCTTTTTTACATACTTTGAATAATTTATGTGATTAAAAATAAAATCTGCACCAGAATAAATTTTAGCATTTAAAAAAATTTTCAAAAAAGCTGCAGCCCCTCCTGCAGCTCCTCCTCCAATAATACTCTTTGAGTTAACCCTATAAATTTTATCGGTAATTTTTGAAAAACTATTTAGATAAAATTCATAATAACTTTTCTCTTCTTTTTTTAGACCTTTTTGGTAACCAAAAATATTAACTGAACCTTTTTTTCCTAACAAAGTATTTTTAACATCAGATAATAGTATGAAGTCAATTTTTTTTTTTTTTAAAATAAAATTGGATGTATCAATGCTATTAAGATCTATAATATGATTACCATTAATGATATTATTTTTCTTATCAAAAAAATTGATACCTAAAGCATTTAAAATTCCAGATCCTCCATCTATAGTTGCTGAACCACCTAAAGACAAAATAATTTTTTTCACTCCATTATTTATTGCTGATAAAATTAACTGACCAGTTCCATATGAATTTGATACATTTACATCTCTTTCATTTTCATCAATTAGTTTCAATCCTGATGAAGAAGCAAATTCTATAATCGCAGTATCTCCTTTATCAATTAAAATATATTCGCTTTTAATTAGCTTCCCTAAAGGATTTTGAACAATTTCATATATTGTTTTATAATTATTATAAAATTTAAAAACATCTAACGATCCATCACCACCATCAGCAATAGGTAACTTGGTAATCTTAAATTTTGAACTTACACTAACTAAACCTTCTTCTATAATATCCGTTGCTTCTACAGAAGAAAATGTACCTTTAAAAGAATTTGGAGATATAATTATATTCATTAAACTTATTTTTCAATACTTCGTGTTGAATAACGATAAATAAAATTAATTATTAATTTCATGTTGTAATTATATAAAATTTTTATTCATCTTTGGCAACTTAAAAAATATCTATATATATAATGAGTAATAATTTAGTAATCGTAGAGTCCCCAGCAAAAGCAAAAACTATTGAAAAATATTTAGGTAAAGATTATGTTGTTTCATCGTGCTATGGACACATAAGAGATTTATCTAAAGGAGATTCAGCTATTGATAAAGAAAATGGATTTATACCTACATATATTCAATCTCCTGATAAAAAGAAAGTTATTGATGAATTAAAAAAATTAAAGAAAAAAACAAAAAAAGTATTTTTAGCAACTGATAATGATAGAGAAGGAGAAGCTATCGCATGGCATTTAAAAGAAATTCTTGAACTTGATGAGAATGATTACGAAAGAATTATTTTTAGAGAAATAACTAAGAAAGCTATATTAAAATCTATAGAAAATCCGACTAAAATTAACATGGGTCTTGTAAATGCTCAACAAGCAAGAAGGGTTTTAGATAGACTTGTTGGTTTTGAAATATCACCTATTTTATGGAAAAAAATTAGGCCTAAATTATCAGCTGGAAGAGTACAATCAGTTGCTGTAAAATTTGTTGTTGAAAGAGAAAATCAAATAAATACCTTTCAATCTGAAAAGTCTTTAAAAACCACTGCGGTATTTAAAGTTGATGATAAAACAGAATTAAATGCTGAATTAAAAGAAAGGTTTATAACATTAAAAGAAGGAGAACAATTTTTATCTGATTGTTCTAATTCTAACTTTAAAATAAATAACATAGACAAAAAACCTTCAAAAAGATCACCTTCAGCACCATTTACCACTTCATCACTACAACAAGAAGCTAGTAGAAAAATAAGTTTTTCTCCATCAATAACAATGTCTACAGCACAAAAATTATATGAAGCAGGACATATAACTTATATGAGAACTGATTCTGTAAATCTTTCTGAAGAAGCTATTTCAAATTCTAAAGAAGTTATTATTAAAAAATTTGGAAAAGAATATTCTAAAACTAGATTATATAAGACCAAAAGAGAAAACGCTCAGGAAGCACACGAAGCAATTCGACCAACTAATTTTAATATTGAATCAGCAGGAAAAAATGAAAATGAAAAAAAATTATATAATCTTATATGGAGAAGAACTCTTGCATCACAAATGAGTGATTCGGTTTTTGAAAGAACAGTTGTAAAAATTGATATAAGTAATTCTGATTTAAAATTTAGAGCTTCTGGAGAAGTTCAAATATTTGATGGTTTCTTAAAAATTTATAATAATGAATCTAAAGATGATGATAAAGAACTACCAAAAATTGAATCAAATTCTAATTTAAATTACCTTAAAATATTATCAAAGGAAGTTTTTTCAAAACATCCACCTAGATATACTGAAGCTAGTTTAATTAAAAAATTAGAAGATTCTGGAATAGGAAGACCATCTACATACGCCGAAACTATTAGAAAAATAAAAGATAGGAAGTATGTTATAAAAGAAGAAAGAGATGGGAAAGAAATTGAAAGTACTGAATTAGTATTAGTTGATTCTCAAATATCAAAAGAAATTAAAAAAGAAAAAACGGGTTTTGAAAAAAATAAAATTTTTCCTACTAATATTGGGATGTTTGTAACTGAATTTTTAGAAATAAATTTTAATTCTAGTTTTATGGATTATTCATTTACTGCTAAAACAGAAAAAGAATTAGATCAAATAGCCTTTAAAGGAAAAAAATGGAATGCTATGATAGAAAATTTTTATTCAGACTTTTCAATTTTATCAAATAATGTTCCTGAAGAAAGACATTCTCTTGAAAGAAATTTAGGAAAAATCAAAGGAAAAAATATTATAGCTAGAATAGCAAAATTTGGTCCTGTTATTCAAATTGGAAATAGAGATGATGAGCAAGAAGGCTATCCAAAATACTGTAATATTCCAGATGAAAAACTTATTTCTCATATATCTATAGAAGAAGCAATTAGCATAATTAATACAACCGAAGAAAGAAAGAAACTACCCGCTTTTCCTTATCAAAATGGTGAAGTAGAATTAAAAGATGGTAGATATGGTTATTATTTAAGATTTAATGAAAAAAATTATAAAATAAATAAAGACGAATACCCTGAACCTAAGACTTTAACTAAGGATGAATATATCAAAATTATAAATACACCTGTTGAAAAATCAAAAGGGATACTCAAAGAATTTGATGGAGGAATTCAAATAAGATTAGGAAAGTACGGAAAGCCTCCTTATATACTTGTAGTTAGAGGTACGGAAATTGGAAAGTTATTTCAACAAAAAAGAAAAAAACCATTTGTAGGAATACCAAAAGAATTTTTTGAAAAATATAAAAACTCTATTGAAAATATATCTAAAGAAGAAGTTCAAGAAATTATTGATAAGTTTTTAAATAAATAATTACTATTCTATCAGTAAATAATTATTAGACCTATCTACATCCGCCATTCTTTGAGATGAATCAATTTCTATAGAATATATTTTTCTTTTATTAGTTTCAACTTTAAAACTATATGTAGGATTTACCCAACTCCAATCAGATAAAATATTTACTTTAACTTTTGAATCAAAATTTTTAATTCCTCGCATTATAGAGAGAGGTATATAATACAAATCTTGAGTATTATCAAAATATTTAATTGTAATTTCTAAAGGCATAGGGATTTTACCTATTTTATTAAGATCAACTTGAACAGAATTATTTTTTTTATTACTTATTGATACTCCATAATCAATTTTATGTGTTGTTCCTATCCAATAATCTAAATACCAATCCAACTCTAAATTGCTTAACTTTTCCATAACACGTATAAAATTATATTTATCTGGATGTTTAAATTTCCACCTGTTATAATATTTTCTTAATCCAATAAATAAATTTTCTTTTCCTATAATATATCCAAGTTGATTTAAAAAAATTGAACCTTTAGAATAAGACCCAACACCATAAGCCTCATTTGTTGAAAAATAATCTGAATGAGTTGTAAGAGGCTCTTCAATATTTTTTTTCAAAAATTTATAGTATCTATCATAAGATTTTTTTAAGGGGTTTAGGGAATCTAATCTATAGATATTATTAAATAATTCATTCTGTGTTTTATTTGAAGCAAAAGAAGTAAAACCTTCATCCATCCATGCATAATAACTTTCATTAGTTGCTAATACCATTTGATACCAAGAATGAAGAATTTCATGAATTGTTACAGATAATAAGCTTGAGAATTTTCTTTCACCAGTAATCAATGTTGCCATGGGATATTCCATACCACCATCACCTGCCTGAATAATAGAGTACACAGGATAAGGATATTTACCAAAGGTTTTATTAAAATACTTAAATGCCTTAACAGTTTCTCCCTGAAGTCTTTCCCAATTTTCAATCATAGAAACCGAATTATTTTGGTAATAAAAACTAAGTAATGGGCCATCAGGAACTTGTATTTTATCATGCTTATAATCGGGATCTGCTGCCCAAACAAAATCATGAACGTTTTTTGCAATAAAATTCCATACATTATAATTATTCAGTTTTTCTTTCTTTTTTAAAATTCCAGAAGCGGCAACAACATAATCTTTATTAATCTTTATAGTAACATCAAAATCTCCCCAAGGTGCATAAAATTCTCTAGCTACGTATGGATGAGCATGCCATCCTTGCCGATCATATTCTGCTATTTTAGGAAACCATTGCGCCATTGAATACTCTATTCCTTCCTTATTATCTCTTCCACTTCTTCTTATTTGTTTAGGGACTTGACTATAAAACTCTAAATTAAAAATAGTAGAATCATTAGGTTTCAAAGGTTGATAAAGTTCTACTTCAAGTATAGTTCCTTCAATATTAAAAGAAAGATTATTATTATTTTGTTTTAATGATTTTATTCTATGAAAACCTATTTCATCCTTTTTTAAATTAAAAATCCTATCCTTAACTCTTTTATCAGGATCGATAATATTTCTACTCCTAACATCCATCATGCTATTAGGCTGAAAAGCATTAAAATATAAATGAAAAAAAATTTTATTTAATGTGTCATTTGAATTATTGTAATAAATTACCTCTTCTATTCCAAAAAATTGGTTATTGCTTACATTAAAATCTATATCAATTTTATACTTGACTTTTTGTTGCCAGTGATTAATGGCAATAAGATTGTGATTAATAAAGAAAAAAATAAATAAAATACTAAACTGTTTAAGCGTCAACTTTTGCATATTTAGCATTTTTTTCAATAAACTCTCTTCTTGGAGCAACTTCATCACCCATAAGTTGAGAAAATATTCTATCTGCTTCTGCAGCAGAATCTATTGTCACTATCTTTAGTGATCTTTTTTTAGGATCCATGGTAGTAGACCAAAGTTGTTCAGGATTCATTTCACCAAGACCTTTATATCTTTGAATATGAACAGAGGATTCTTTAGCATCTTTAGACATTTCCTTAGTTTGTCTATCTTTTTCATCTTCACTCCAAACATATCTACTTGTCTTACCTTTTGTTAATAAATATAAAGGAGGAAGTGCTATGTAGAGATACCCTTTATCAATTAGTGGCCTCATATATCTAAAGAAAAATGTTAATATAAGTGTTCTTATATGACTACCGTCAATATCTGCATCAGTCATAATAATAACTTTATGGTACCTAAGCTTTTCTAGATTCAATTCTTTTTCATCTTCTTCAGTTCCGTATCTAACACCAAGAGCAGTTATAATATTTTTTATTTCATCATTATCATAAATTTTATGTTCTTGAGCTTTTTCAACGTTTAAAATTTTTCCTTTTAATGGTAATATTGCTTGAAATTTTCTATCTCTACCTTGTTTTGCAGATCCTCCAGCAGAATCACCCTCAACAACATAAATTTCACAAAGTGACGGATCTTTTTCAGAACAATCAGCTAATTTACCTGGTAAACCTGTGCCTGTAAGTACATTTTTTCTTTGCACCATTTCTCTTGCTTTTCTAGCAGCATGTCTAGCCTGAGCAGCTAAAATAACTTTTGAAACTATTTGTTTTGCTTGCTTAGGATTTTCCTCTAAATAATTTCCAAGCATTTCTCCAACACATACATCTACAGCTCCCATAGCTTCATTATTTCCTAGTTTGGTTTTGGTTTGACCTTCAAATTGTGGTTCTGCCACTTTAATAGATATAATAGCAGTCAAGCCCTCTCTAAAATCATCGCCACTTATTTCAACTTTAGCCTTCTCAAGAAGTCCAGACTTATCGGCATAAGATTTTAAAGTTCTAGTCAAACCTCTTCTAAAACCAGCTACATGCGTTCCCCCTTCGACTGTATTTATGTTATTAACATATGAAACTACATTTTCAGTATAAGAAAGGTTATATGATAAAGCTACCTGTACAGGAACATTTTCTTTTTTTCCTTCCATATAGATTGGTTCTGGAATTAATTTTTCTCTTGAACCTTCTAAATAATTAACAAATTCAATAAGTCCACCATCAGAAAGAAATTCATCTTTTTTAAAATTTCCATCATCATCTAATTCTCTTTCATCAATTAAAATTATTTTTATTCCTGCATTAAGAAAGGAAAGCTCTCTTAACCTATTAGCAACAGTATCATATTTATACTCTGTAACAGTAAAAATTTTCTTATCAGGAGTAAAAGTCACTGTAGTACCCCTTTCTTTTGTTTTTCCAATTTCCTTAACGCTTTCATCTGGAATACCTCTTCTATATCGTTGTTCAAATACTTTACCATCTCTATAAACAGTAGCTACTAAATGTTCAGAAAGAGCATTTACAACTGATACTCCAACACCATGAAGACCACCAGAAACTTTATAAGTATCTTTATCAAACTTACCACCAGCATGTAATACAGTCATTACTACTTCTAAAGCGGATTTTTTTTCTTTTGGATGAATACCAGTCGGAATACCTCTTCCATTATCGATTACTTTGATAGAATTATCAGTATTGATTGTTACAGATATTTCAGAACAATGTCCTGCAAGAGCTTCATCTATAGAATTATCAACAACTTCCCATATTAAATGATGCAATCCTTTAAAACCAATATCTCCAATATACATTGCTGGTCTTTTTCTAACAGCTTCTAACCCTTCTAAAACTTGAATATTCTCTGCTGAATAATCTTTTTTATTATCTATATTTTCTGACATAATTTTATTTGATTTTAATATGTTAAATATAGACAAAATATAGTACCTAATTAGGTATTAAGTAATATAAAATGATCGTTTTATATATATAAAATTCTTTGAATTTTGAATAAAAATAATCTTCAAATAATTAGATTTATATTTGAATTGTAAATAGATAAAATTAAATAAAAACAAAATGTTTGAACCTGTTGATTTTTATGAAATAGATACCTTATTAACTGATGAACAAAAATTAATTAGAGACTCAATTAGAGAATTTGTTAATCAAGAAATTACTCCAAATATTGAAGAATGGTATGAAAAAAATCATTTTCCAATGGAGATTGTTAAAAAAATGGGAAATATTGGAATTTTCGGTCCAACTGTTGCAACAAAATATGGAGGAGGAGGTCTAGATAATATATCATATGGACTGATAATGCAAGAAATTGAAAGAGGTGACTCTGGAATGAGATCAACTGCTTCCGTTCAAAGTTCTCTTGTTATGTTCCCAATTGAAGAATATGGATCAGAAGAACAAAAAAGAAGATTCTTACCAAAATTAGCTACTGGTGAGATGTTAGGATGCTTTGGTCTTACAGAACCAGATTATGGATCAAATCCTGGTGGTATGATTACTAAAATTGAAGATAAAGGAGATTATTATTTATTAAATGGTTCTAAAATGTGGATTTCAAACTCCCCTAAAGCAGATATTGCAGTTGTATGGGCAAAAGATGAAAAAAAAAGAATAAAAGGATTGATAGTAGAACGTGGAATGGAAGGTTTTAGTACCCCAAAAACTGAAGGAAAGTGGTCACTTAGATCAAGTTTAACAGGTGAGCTAGTATTTGATAATGTTAAAATTCCTAAAGATAATATTCTACCAAATAAAGATGGATTAGGAGGTCCACTAGGCTGCCTAGATAAAGCAAGATATGGAATATCATGGGGTGCTTTGGGAGTTGCTATGGATTGCTATGATTCCTCAAAAAAGTATTCTTTAGAAAGAAAACAATTTGATAAACCTATTGCTTCATTTCAATTAATTCAAAAAAAATTATCTGAAATGCTTACTGAAATAACTAAAGCTCAACTTTTATGTTGGAGACTAGGATCACTAATGGATGCAGGAAAAGTATCATCAGCTCAAATTTCTTTAGCTAAAAGAAATAATGTTGAAATTGCTATAAAAATAGCAAGAGAAGCGAGACAAATTCATGGTGCAATGGGAATTACTAATGATTATCCAATGATGAGACATATGATGAACCTAGAATCTGTAATTACATATGAAGGAACTCATGATATTCATCTTTTAATACTTGGAAATGAAATCACAGGTATCCCAGCTTTTAATTGAATGAATAAAAGTAATTCAAAAAACATTTTATCAAAATACGGCTATAATATCTTTTTAAGATCATGGTCTACATACAAAAACCCTTCTCATAACATAGTAATAATCCATGGCCTTGGAGAACACTCTGGAAGATATGATGAATTTGCTAATTTTTTTTTAAAAAAAAATATAGGTGTATTTGCATTTGACTTAGTAGGACATGGAAAAAGTGAAGGAATAAAAGGGCATGTATCAAAAATTCAAAATTTCATTGATGATATTGAAGAAGTGTTAATTGCAGTAAGAAAAAAGTATATGGATGTCCCAATTATATTATTTGGACATAGCTTAGGTGGTTGCCTTGCTTTAAACTACTTGATTGAAAGAAAAAGCAAAGAGATTAACTCTGCTATTATATCTAGCGCATGGATTATAACTGAAGTCAAACTATCAAAATATCTATTGAAATTTCAACAATTACTTAGTAATATATTTCCAACAATTAGATTGAGTAATAGAATAGATCCAAAGAATTTATCAAAAGACAATAAAATTGTAAAAAATTATATGAATGACCCTTATGTACATGATAGAATTTCCTTAAACCTATTTAAAGAAGTAAATAAAGGAATAAAAAAAATTGAAAAAGAGTCTCATAAATTAAATCTCCCAATACTATTAGTCCATGGAAAAAAAGATAGAATTATTTCTTATAAAGGATCAGAATTACTTAACAAACAAATAACTCATTCAAAACTTAAATTATTTGAAAATATATTTCATGAACCTCATAATGACCTTGAAAAAAAAGAAGTATTAAATTTCTATTTTGATTTTATAAAAGTCAATTAAAATAAAGAAATTTTAAGTTATTAAATCAATACAATTTATTTTTAGTAATTTGAAATTGAAAAAAATCTAATAAAATGAAAAATTTATATAATTTAATATTCAAGAGTATATGTATATTATTAATCATTATGCTATTTACTTTTTGCACTAATACCAGCAAATTAGAAAAAAATAATAGTGATAAAATGACAGAAAATGATAAAAATGCTTTAGGAGCTCTAGGACAAATAGGTAGTGATTGGGAGAATCTTTCAGATGGCAAATCATTTAATGGGTGGCATATTTTCAAAAAAAATGGAATTAATGATAGCTGGATTATTGAAGATGGTGCATTTGTATATGTTGGAGGTACAGATGGAAACTCAACGGGAAATGATTTGATTTCTGATAAAAAATTCACAAGCTATGTATTATCTGTTGACTGGAAAGTATCTAAAGGAGCAAATAGTGGTATATTTTATGGAATAAATGAAAATAGTGATTTTGGTCAACCATATTTTACAGCTCCAGAAATTCAAGTTGTTGATAATAATAATTCAGTTGGTTCATCAAAAGAATATGCTGGATCATTATATGATTTAGTTCCCGCTAAAGAAGGTTTAATAAATTCTGTAGGAAAATGGAATAATTATATAATAGAAATAAATCATTATACAAATCAAGCTATAGTAAATATTAATGGTACAGAAGCGTTAAGTTATCCTTTAAGTGGAAATGAATGGAATAAAATGATAAAAAATTCAAAATTTAGAGATTGGTCTGAATTTGGAAAGCATAAAACAGGAAATATTGGCCTTCAAGATCACGGAGGAAAAGTATCTTATAAAAACATTAAAATCAAAGAAATAAAATGAGTAAAAAAATGTATTACATATTATTAATTATAGGGCTATTTAGTTTTACTGAGAAAAAATCATTGAATGAGTCAATAAAAAAAGATTTACCATATCTAAAGAATTTATATCTTAATATTCATAAGAATCCTGAAATATCTCTTATGGAAAAAGAAACTTCTGAAAAACTTGCTGTTGAATTAGAAAAAATTGGTTTTGAGGTAACAAGAAAATTTGGTGGTTATGGTATTGTTGGAGTATATAAAAATGGAAATGGACCAACAATACTTTATAGAACTGATATGGATGCTTTACCTATGGAAGAAAAAACTGGACTACCCTATGCAAGTAAAATAATAACTAAAAATTATGATGGTAGCGATGTTGGTACTATGCATTCATGCGGTCATGATATGCATATGACAGTATGGACAGGTACTGCTCGTGCTATGATTGAAAGAAAAAATGAGTGGGAAGGAACATTGATTATGTTAGGGCAACCTGCAGAAGAAATTGGAAGAGGAGCCTCAATGATGCTTAATGAAGGATTATTTGAAAAGTACCCTATTCCAGATTACGGAATTGCTCTTCACTCATCACCTATAATTCCTTCCGGAAAAGTTGGATTTGGAAAAGGTTATACAATGGCAAATACTGAATCTATAGATATAAAAGTGCGTGGTCAAGGTGCTCATGGAGCTTCTCCTCACATGTCAATAGATCCAGTAGTTACTGCTTCTATTATTATAATGGAACTTCAGACTATTGTGAGTAGAAATATAAATCCAATAGATGATGCAGTAATAACTGTTGGTTCTATCAAAGGTGGAACTAAACACAATATAATTCCTGATGAAGTAAATCTACAGTTAACTATTAGAACGTATAAGCAAGAAGTTAGAGAATTGATTCATAAAAGAATTAAAGAAATCTGTAATGGAGTAGCATCATCAATGGGTCTTGATAAATCCAGGTGGCCTGAAATTATTATTCCTGAAGGTTATACGCCAGCTAATTTTAATGATAGTGATCTTGTAGACTTAATGATGAGTTCATCAAAAGAAATAATAGGTAATGATAATGTTATTGTAGCAGAGCCACAGATGGTTGGAGAAGATTTTGCAAGGTTTGGAAATACAAAAGAAAAAATCCCTACAGTTCTCTATTGGCTTGGCACTGTTCCTGATGAAAGAATGAAAAAATATGAAGACGGAAATTATGCTTTGCCTGCATTGCATTCACCTTTCTATTATCCTGAAATTGAGAGGTCTATTACAACTGGAATAAAAGTCAATACTCAATCCCTGATAAAAATATTTAGTAAATAAATAATTTATCTTGATTAGTTTTATCAAACTTATAAAATTCTTTTTTTTCAAAGTTTTTTATAAATAAAATATTTGATTGATTATCATAAACATCTAATAAAATTTGATTTATTATTCTTATGCTAAATATTTTTTCTTTGATTTGAAGAGTTGCCTTCAATTCAAGAATATCATTGATAATATTTTTATTTGAATAAACTATTTTTAATTTTTTAGAACCTATATAAATATTAAATTTATCATTCAAATAACTTTCTACAAATTCAAAATTTTTATTCAACTTTTTATTTTCATCTATTGAGATTGAAAAACCATTATTTAATCTTAATGCATCTTCCAAATCATTCAAAAATAATTTTATTACAATATTTATTTTTTCATCCTCTATTGATACATCCGTTGTACTTATATATATAGGATGATTGGTTAAAACAAAAAATAAATAGATATAAATCACAAAATATGCTTTTACAAATAAATAATTTAATTAATATTGAGTGTAAACTAACTAATCATGAACATCAACACAAAAGCCACTCTAGAAAATTCTTATGATGCTATAGTAGTAGGAACTGGAATAAGTGGAGGCTGGGCTGCTAAAGAACTAACAGAAGGAGGATTAAAAACTCTTGTACTTGAAAGAGGTAGAGATGTTAAGCATGTTAAAGATTATCCAACAATGAATAAACATTCTTGGGAGTTACCATATAGAGATCAATTAACTGCTAAGGAAAGAAAAGATTATCAAGTGCAATTAAGGACTGGATACACTGTCAAACAATCCACAAAACACTGGTGGGTAAAAGATACTGAGCAACCTTATACAGAGGCTAAAGGTGCTTTTGATTGGATCAGAGGATATCATGTAGGAGGGAGATCTCTTTTGTGGGGAAGACAAGTCTACCGATGGAGCGAATTAGACTTTGCTGCTAATGCAAAGGAAGAAATTGCTACAGATTGGCCTATAAGATATAAGGATATTGAGAAATGGTATGATCATGTTGAAAAATATATTGGAATAAGTGGAATGAAAGAAAATCTTTCCCAATTACCAGATGGTCAATTCTTACCTCCAATGGAAATGAATTGTGTTGAAAAAGATTTTAGAAATAGTTTATCTAAAAAATATAAAGACCGAGTATATACAATCGGTAGAGTTGCTCATCTAACTAAACCTCATAATGGAAGAGGTCAATGTCAGAGTAGAAATTTGTGTATAAGAGGTTGCCCATATGGAGCATATTTTAGTTCAAACGCATCAACTTTACCTGCTGCAGAATCAACTGGAAATATGAGGTTAAAACCTAACTCTATCGTTCATTCTGTTATTTATGATGATGAAAAAGAAAAAGTTACTGGAGTTCGTGTAATTGATTCTGAAACATTAGAGGTTTCTGAATATTATTCTAAAATAATATTTTTAAATGCCTCAGCTATAAATTCTACTTCAATTATGATGAATTCAAAATCTGACAGATTTCCAAATGGATTTGGAAATGATTCTGGAGAATTAGGGCATAACCTCATGGATCACCACTTTAAAGCAGGAGCTTATGCAAAAATGGATGGTTATGAAGATTCTTATTATTATGGTAAGAGACCAAATAGTGGTTATTTACCAAGATTTAGAAATCTTAAAACAAATGATATGGATTTTATCAGAGGATATGGTTATCAGGGTGGTGCTAGTAGAAGTGGTTGGTATAGAGCTGCTGAAGAAGGTCTTACTGGAGAAAATTTATTGAGCACTTCACTTAAACCAGGTGAATGGTCAATGAACCTATTAGGATTTGGTGAAATTTTACCATATCATGATAATAAAATGTATCTAGATAATAATAAATTAGATAAATGGGGTATGCCTACCATTGTATTCGAATCAGCAATTAAAGAAAATGAGTTAAAAATGAGGGTCGACATGAAAGATTCTGCAGCAGAAATGCTTGAATCATGTGGTTTTAAAGATGTAATACCATATGATAATTTTTATAGTATGGGAAATGGAATTCATGAAATGGGAACTGCAAGAATGGGGAAAGACCCTAAAACATCTATTCTTAATAAATGGAACCAAGTCCACAGTGCAAAAAATGTGTTTTTGACTGATGGAGCATGTATGACATCATCAAGTTGTGTAAACCCATCTATCACATACATGGCTCTTACAGCAAGAGCTGCAAACTATGCTATAGCAGAGTTAAAAAAAGGAAACTTATAAATTATGAAAAGAAGAGCAGCTCTAAAAAATGTGTCGTTATTTATATCTGGTTATCTAACTATACCAACTGGATCAATTCTTTTAAATTCATGTAGTAATCCATCAAAAGAAATAGAATGGAATCAAAAATACTTAAATAATGATGAAGCATTCTTTTTATCTGAATTAGCAAATACAATAATACCAAATACAGAATTTCCTGGTGCTTTAGCTTTGGGTGTTCCTTTGGAAATAGAAACTTATGTTTTTAATGTTTTCGAAGAAAAAAACATATCAAAATTTAGAAATGAACTTAACAAACTTGATGATTTCTTAAACAAGAATCCATCTAAATTTTCAAAGAATTTTTATGAATCTAGCTTATTAGAAAAAACAGAAATTCTAAATTCCATACAAAAAAATAAAAAAACAGAAATAAGACTTGCATATATGTCATTAAAATCATCTGTAATAACTTCATATTTTACATCTGAAATTGGTGCAACAAAAGTTTTAAAATATAATGGCCCATCAATTGTTTTAGGGCCATATAAAGGATGTATACCCTTTGATGAAATTGGAAAAACCTGGGCTACATAGTTTTGGAAAATAATTTAAAAATTCCTTTAGAATACTTCTATAAGTGGGAAATAAATAAGCCTAATGATACTTTTTTGATTCAACCAATTGATGGAAAGTATCACTATTTTACATGGAAAAAGGTTGGGGATCAAGCAAGAAGAATTTCCAATTATATCAATAGCTTAAACTTAAAACCAAATTCACAAATAGCAATAATATCAAAAAATTGTGCCCATTGGATTATTACTGATTTGGCAATAATGATGAGTGGACATACTTCGGTTCCTTTATATGCAAATGTAAATGGGAAAACAGCAAAATATATACTTGAACATAGTGAGTCAAAATTAGTTTTTATTGGAAAACTTGAAAAGTATGACTGGGAAGAAATAAAAAATAATATACCCAAAAGTACAGTTCAAGTTGATTTTGGATATTACGGATTAAATACTAAAATTAAGAAATGGGAAGACATAATTATAAGTACTAAACCTATAAAAGGTAGTCCATTACGCAAGCTTAATGAAATTATAACAATAATTTATACATCTGGAACAACAGGAATACCAAAAGGTGTTGTCCTAAAATATTCTGCCGCAGCTTTGGCAACAAAAAATTTAAATCTTCTTTTTCCTTTAGTAGAAACCGATAGATTCTTTTCATACCTACCCTTATCTCATATAGCTGAGAGAGCTTTGGTTGAACATGGGGGTATTATGTCTGGAGGAAAAATATTTTTTGCCGAAACTCTAGATTCGTTTGTAAAAAATTTAAAATTTTGCGAACCTACTATCTTTTTTGGAGTGCCAAGAATATATGCCAAATTTAAGTCTAAGCTTTTATCAAAATTTCCACAAGGTTTAATAAATACAATTTTAATAATTCCATTATTAAATATTTTTTTTAAAAATTTAATTAAAAAAGGATTGGGATTAAATAAATCTAGAATTTGTATTACTGGAGCTGCCTCAACACCAATAACAACATTAGAATGGTTTGATAGATTTAACATTAAAATATACGAAGCATATGGAATGTCAGAAAATTCAGCATGTTCCCATGGAAATTATCCTGAAAATATAAAATTTGGTACTGTAGGTAAAGCTATGCCAAATACTGAAGTGCAGATTACTCCAATTGGTGAAATAATTATGAAAAATGGATGTATCATGGAAGGATACTTTAAAGATCAAAAAAAAACTAATAAAGTAATAAAAAATGGATTTTTACACACTGGTGATAAGGGAATAATTGATAAGGATGGATTTTTAAAAATTACTGGTAGAATAAAAGATATTTTCAAAACATCTAAAGGGAAATATGTGTCTCCAAACTTAATTGAAATGAAATTGAGTAAAAATAAAAATATTGAACAAGTATGTGTAGTTGGAGAAAATTTAAACCAACCACTTGCATTAATTATTTTAGCTGAAGGAATAGAGTTAAATGAAGAAATTGAAGATAGTTTTAAAAATCTACATACAAGAATAAATTCTGAACTTGAAAAACACGAAAAAATTAATAAAATAATTATACTAAAAGATAACTGGACTATTGAAAATGAAATTCTTACACCTACAATGAAAATAAAAAGAAATATTGTTGAAAAGAAATATAAAGAAAGTTATGATAAATGGGTAAGTGATAAAAATGAAATTATTTTTCAATAATTAATTAATTCTTGACTTATTTTTTGAACCTATTAAAGGATTATAACCATTCATCTTTCTTTGATAAAATCCTGTTCCATCATATTTTCTAATATTTGGACTTATCATACATTTTTTTGAACAACATCCATTAAACTTTTCAGCACCTTTCTCAGACAAAGTAAAATGTTTATTACAATCAGCATTAGCACAATTAACCATCCTATCTGTTTTTTCTCGAGTAACTAAGCATTCACTTATAACCGTTGGATTTATTTTATTAATATTCTTTACAATTCTATTATCGAACACATAACATTTTCCATGGAAATTTTCTCCATCTTCTTCTATTCCGTATTTAATAATTCCTCCATGTAACTGATAAACATTTTTATAGCCTTTACTTATTAATAATGCACTCGCCTTTTCACATTTTATACCACCAGTACAATAAGTAATTATTTTTTTAGACTTATCTATTTTCTTCTCTATCTCTTCAATTTTATCAGAAAAAAATCTAAAATTTTCAAGATCTAAAGTAATTGCATTTTTAAATTTTCCAATCTCATGTTCATAATTTGATCTCACATCTAAAATAAAAGTATCTTTTGGTTTATTATTTAGAATTTCTTTAAACTCACCTGGTTGTATATATTTTCCTGATTTATTTATTACATCAATATCTTTAATACCAGAATTAACTATTTCACTTTTTAATCTTACATGAAGTTTTTGAAATGCATTAGAATTATAGTTATCAACTTTAAATTCTAAATTTTTAAATAATTGATTCATTTTTAAAATATTCATATATTTATTACAATCTTGAATTTTACCTGAGACGGTTCCATTTATGCCTTCCTGAGAAATTATAATTCTTCCTCTAATATTATTTTCAATACAAAAAAGATGATGATAATCTCTAAATTTTTCTGGATTATTGATTTTAGTATAACAATAGAATAAAAGTATTTGATATTTGAAACTCATAATACATTACATAGAGAAAGATATTTAGACATTTCTATTTGAATACTATGTGCTTTTTTTCTTACTATTTTTTCAAAATTTATTGATGAATCTGAATAAATAATACTCCTAGAAAGATTAACTATTAAACCGCAATTATTATTCATTCCATTGATACTTACATTTTTTAAACTACCACCTTGAGCACCTATGCCAGGAACTAAAATAAAATGATTCGGTATTATTTTTCTAATTTTAATAAAATCCTCAGTTCTATTAGCACCAACTACATACATCATATTTTGATTTGATGACCATGAAAGTGAGCTATTTATTACTTTTTCAAATAATTTTTCGTTTGTTCCTTCAATTTTTGAATATTGAAAATCTTCAGCTCCTGAATTTGAAGTAAGAGATAATAATATTGTCCATTTATTTTCAAATTCTAAATATGGTAAGATAGAATCTTTACCCATATAAGGAGATAGTGTTACAGCATCAAAATTTAATGTTTCAAAAAATGATTTTGCATACATTGTAGAAGTATTTCCAATATCTCCTCTTTTTGCATCTGCAATTTTAAAAATATCATTAGGAATATATGCAATTGTTTTGCTAAGAGATTCTATTCCTTTTGAACCTAAAGATTCATAAAAAGCTAAATTAGGTTTATAAGCAATTACTAGATCCTTAGTTGCATCTATTATCTTTTTATTAAATTCAAAAATTGGATCATCAGTTTTTAAAAAATGTTTAGGAATTTTATTAATATCTGTATCTAAACCAATACATAAATAAGATTTTTTTTCTTTAATAGAACTTACAATTTCTTCAAAATTCATACTATCTAAAATCAATCACCTCAATATCTGGATAAAGAGTTACATCAAAAGTAAAAAAAGTATTATCTAATTCTTCCTCTACAAACTCATTAATTGTATACACATATTTACTTTTAGTATTATCAAATACTGAAAAACTACGTAAATAATTATTTAAGTCAATATTTAATATAATCTTATAATAATTTTTAGAATCGTCTTGAGGATATAATTCTATAATACTTAATCCATCTACTTCACCTATATATTTATAATCAAATCCATCTTTATAAATTTCAAAAATATTATTTAATGATATATCTTGTTCTGAAGGATCAAAATCTGAAACTGTTACTTCATTTAAATCATCCATATAAGTCCAAGATGTCTTGGCATCATTAATTATTTTTTGATCTTCAATATTTAGGACATATTTGTCTCCCTTTACAAAAATTTTACCTTCAAAAGAATCAGAAATATTTTCAGTTAAATTTATCATTGAGTATGTGAAAGTTGTAGAAAACCCTTTCATTTTCTTATAATTATCACTCATAGAGTTAAGCAATGAAAATGCTTTTTTATCTGGATCTATAAAAGAAAAAGATAAAATAGGTGGTATAATAAATGTAAGTAATAAATATCTCATAATTTATAAAGCAAAGTTAATCAAGTTCATTATCAATGTGAACTCAATTGAGTTCATTAATTAATTTTTCTAAAGAATATTCATCAGGTATTAATACTTTTCTTGCTTTGCTTCCCTCTGATGGCCCAACAATTCCAGCAACTTCGAGTTGATCTGTTAATCGTCCTGCTCTATTATAACCTAATTTTAATTTTCTTTGCAAAAGAGAGGTACTCCCTTGTTGATGAAGAACAAATAACCTTGCAGCATCCTCAAATAAAGGATCTCTATCTGTCAAATCAATATCAGATATTTGCTTTTCATTTTCATCAATATATTCCGGTAATAAATATGCGGAAACATAGCCTCTTTGTTCACCTATAAAATCACAGATTCTTTCTATTTCAGGAGTATCAATAAATGGACATTGAAGTCTAATAACATCTGAACCTGTAGAAAATAACATATCACCCATACCAACTAGCTGTTCTGCTCCTTTTGCATCTAAAATAGTTCTAGAATCCATATTAGAAGTTACTTTAAATGAAATTCTAGTAGGAAAATTAGCTTTTATAACACCCGTAATGACATTAACAGATGGCCTTTGTGTGGCAACTACTAAATGGATACCAATTGCTCTCGCTAACTGTGCAAGTCTAGCAATAGGATTTTCAATTTCTTTTCCTGCTGTCATCATTAAATCAGCCAACTCATCAATAACTAGTACAATATATGGTAAATATCTATGCCCTTCATTTGGGTTTAATTTTCTATTAATAAATTTTTTATTATACTCTTTTAAATTTCTAGATTGAGCATCTTTTAACAAGTTATATCTAACATCCATTTCAGTACATAGAGAATTTAATGTATGCACAACCTTTTTAGTTTCAGTTATTATGGCTTCTTCACTATCAGGTAATTTTGCTAAAAAATGTCTTTCAATTTTATTAAAAAGAGATAACTCAACTTTTTTAGGATCAATAAGAACAAATTTTAATATTGATGGATGTTTTTTATATAATAAGGAAGTTAACATGACATTTAAACCAACAGATTTACCTTGTCCAGTTGCACCAGCAACAAGAACATGAGGCATTTTTGTTAAGTCGGTAATAAAAACTTCATTAGAAATTGTTTTTCCTAAAATTAAAGGTAATTCAAAATTATTTTTAACAAACTTCTCAGTTTTCATAACAGATCTTAAGCTAACGAATTCTCTATTTTTATTAGGTACTTCAATACCAATTGTTCCTTTTCCTGGAATAGGAGCTATTATTCTAATACCTAGAGCTGAAAGACTTAAAGCTATATCATCTTCAAGATTCTTAATTTTTGAAATTTTAACACCTGCCTCTGGAACTATTTCATATAATGTAACTGTTGGTCCAATAGTCGCTTTAATTTTAGATATCTCTATATTAAAATTTCTTAATGTTTCTAGGATTATTTCTTTATTAGATTCAAGTTCATCTTTAGTTACTTGAATTTTTTTATCTGGTGCAGGATCTAAAATATCAATTTTAGGATACTTATAAGATGACAAATCAAGTTCAGGGTCATAAACATCACCAGTTTTTGCGGAAGTTTTCTTTTCTATTCTACTTTCTTCAACCTTTAATACTATATCATCAGCTAAATCCATTTGTTTTAAATCATCAACGTGTTTTTTTTCTTCCTCAATTTCTTCCTCAATTTCTTCCTCAATTTCTTCCTCAATTTCTTCCTCAATTTCTTCCTCAATTTCTTCCTCAATTTCTTCCTCAATTTCTTCAGTAGAAGCTTCTTTATTTTTATTAAATAAATTAATCGAATAGATACCAAAATAAAAGATAATAAAGAAAAATAAGAGTAAGATTAATACTAAAATAGTTGAGAATCCAAATAAATTTTGTAAAAAAATGGATAGGTTATGACCTATACTTCCGGTATAACTTGAAAAAAAAACATTTTTAGGAAAAAAAGTTAAAAAATATCCCATAAATGCTGAAATCCACATAATTGAAAATAAAGAAAATATAAAAAATTTCTTTATTGAATAAAGTTTAGTATCAAATAATAATCGGAATCCCACAATAAGTGAAAATGGAACAATTAAAAAAGTTGAAATTCCAAATCCCTCAAATATCAAATAATGAGAAGTGTATGCTCCTATAATTCCTAGCCAATTTTTTACCTCATTTCCAAGAGAATCAATAGATAAATCTGAATTTATTAAACTATAATCATCAAATCCGGTAAATAAATATGAGACTAATGATAAAAATATAAAAATAGATGTTGCTAAACTCAAACCACCAAAAGCAAGTTTTAACTTTTTAATAAATGATGGTTTTATTTTATTCTCATCTTCATAATAATCTGTGTTATAAGAACTTTCTACCATTTAATTCAAATTTAACTATAGATTTTTGATAAAATATTTTTCTTCTCTTTTTTTAATAAAGTTTTATTTATCCTGCTTATCATCCCAGGTCCCTCATAAATCCAACCCGTATAAACTTGAACTAATGAAGCACCAATATTTATTTTATTAATAACATCCTCAGATGTAAAAACTCCTCCAACTCCAATAATTTTAAGTTTATTATTTGATTTCATATTTATATATGAAATTATTTCATTTGATCTATTTTTAACTGGACTTCCACTTAACCCACCAGACTCCAATTTATTTTTTCTAGAAATAATATTTTTCCTAGATATAGTTGTATTGGTTGCAATAATACCATCAATCTTATACTTTATAGATACTTCAATGATATCATCCAATTCAATATTTGATAAATCAGGAGAAATCTTTAAAAGAACAGGTTTTTTTTCTTTTCTAGAATAATTTTCATTTTGAATTTTTTCTAAAATTAAAGAGAGATTATTCTTATCCTGAAGTTTCCTTAGATCAGGTGTATTTGGAGAGCTTACATTTATAACAAAATAATCTACATGATTTCTTAGTTTTTTAAAACATATTAAATAATCATCAACAGCTTTAGAATTCGGAGTTAATTTATTTTTTCCAATATTTGCTCCAATAATCAAATCACCTTTATATTTTTTTAATCTTTTTTTAATTTGATCAACACCATGATTATTAAAACCCATTCTATTAATTAAAGCTTTATCTTTTCTTAATCTAAATAATCTTGGCTTATCATTACCCGCTTGAGCTTTAGGCGTAATAGTCCCAACTTCTACATGACCAAAACCAAAATAATTTAACTCATAGAGTAATAATGCATTTTTATCAAAACCAGCAGCCATTCCAATTCTATTTTTGAAATTTAGTCCAAATAATTGTTTTTCAAGTAAGCTATTTTTAAAAGTAAAATTGTACTTAATTAGGTTAGATATAATTGGAATTCTACAGAGTAATTTTATTAGTAAAAAAGAAAAATTATGAATTAACTCAGGACCGAAAAGAAAAAAAAATGGACGAATTATCAACTTATACATATACAAATATAATCATAGAATTAACTCCTTGGATGAAATTCTTTTACAACTTCTCTTAAATAATCTTTATTTAAATGTGTGTAAATTTCTGTTGTAGTAATAGATTCGTGTCCAAGCATTTCCTGAACCGCCCTCAGATCTGCTCCTCCCTCTATCATATGAGTGGCGAATGAATGCCTAAATGTATGTGGACTAATATTCTTATTTAGTCCAATTTTTTTAGATAAATCCTTTACAATAATAAAAATCATATTTCTAGATAATTTTCTACCATATCTATTTAGAAATAAGAATCCTTCATGTCCATCTTTAATTTTCATTGAATTTCTATATTCCTTCACATATATACTAATATATTTAACTGCATGTTTACCAATAGGAACTAGTCTTTCTTTAGAACCTTTACCTAGAACTTTTATAAAGCCAATATCTAAAAATAAGTTTTGAATACTTAAACCAACAAGTTCAGAAACCCTTAATCCACAGCTATAAAGCGTTTCGATTATTGCCCTATTTCTAGTTCCTTCATAAGTTGATAAATCTATTTCTTTTAAAATTTTTTCTATATTTTCAAAAGTTAAAGTATCCGGTAACTTCCGAATAAGTTTAGGAGATTCAACTAATTCCATTGGATTAATAAATATTTTTTCTTCAATTAATAGATAAGAAAAAAAAGATTTTAATCCAGATATAATTCTGGCTTGAGTATAAGAAGAAATTTCTAACTCATATATATAAATCAAAAAATTTGAAATAGTTTTTGAACTTACTTCATTACAATTCACTTGAATATTCTTAATTTCTAAAAATTGAATAAATTTTTTAATATCATTTGTATAGGCAGAAATAGAATTTTCAGATAAAGATCTTTCTAATTTAAGAAAATTTTTATACTCAATTATTTCATACTCCCACATACATATGTTTTTTTTACACTAAATTTATAATAATCATGAAGTTAATAATTATTAATGGTCCAAATTTAAATCTTCTAGGGATAAGAGAAAAAAACATATATGGAAACACTTCGTTTGAAACATATTTTGAAAAATTAACAAAAAAATACCCCCATATAGAACTTGAATATTTTCAGTCTAATCATGAGGGAGAATTAATAGAAAAAATTCAAGATGTTGGATTTAAATTTAATGGAATAATTATTAATGCTGGAGGTTTTACTCATACCTCAGTGGCCTTAAGAGATGCCCTTTCTTCTATTGAATCACCAGCAATTGAAGTTCATATTTCAAATATATTATCAAGAGAAGAATTTAGAAAAAAAAGTTTTTTATCTGATGTCTGTTTAGGAATAATATCTGGCCTAGGTTTAATTGGTTATGACTTCGCAATAAATTATTTTAATTCTAAATAATGTTAAAAATTTTTACTGATGGATCAAGTCGAGGAAATCCTGGCTCAGGAGGATATGGTGTTGTTATGCTATATAAAGGCAATAGAAAAGAATTAAGTCAAGGATATAAAAATACTACTAATAATAGAATGGAACTAACTGCTGTTATTAAAGCCCTTCAAGCAGTAAAAAATAATAGTATAGAAATTACCATTTATTCTGATTCAAAATATGTGGTAGAATCTGTAGAGAAAGGATGGGTATGGAATTGGAAAAAAAATAATTTTAAAAAAAAAAAAAATATAGACTTATGGGAAACATTTATTCCATTGTATAAAAAATTTAAAATTAAATTTATTTGGGTAAAAGGTCATGCTGGTATAAAAGAGAATGAAAGGTGTGATGAACTTGCAAACTTAGCTCAATCTAAAAAATTGATTAGTGATATTGGATATAAAGCTTAATCAAAATAAAATTATTCTATTGAATTTATTGCAGCACCAATTATTCCTGCATTATTCTTAAAATATGCTGGAATAATTTTAGAGTTTGATTTTAAATCTGATTTAAACTCATCAAAGTATTTACTAATTCCACCTCCAAATATTATTAAATTAGGAGATATTAAAGATTCAACAAACAATAAATATTCTGTAAATCTTCCTGACCATTGTTTCCACGATAAATTTTGCTTTTTTCTTATATAATTAGATGCATATTTTTCTGCACAATCACCATACATTTTCAAGTGACCAAATTCAATATTTGGAACTAATTTTCCATCTATAAAAATCGAAGTTCCTAATCCTGTTCCAACAGTAATTACAATAACTGTTCCTTTTATATTTAATTTCTTATTTAAACTTATTTCTGCAATACCAGCAGCATCTGCATCATTACATGCAACACAATCTAAATTAAATTTTTTATAAAACTTTTTTTTTAAATTAACACCAATCCATTTTTTACTTATGTTAGCAGAAGAAAAAATTTTATTTTCTTTAACAATTCCTGGAAAACCACACCCAATTCTACCATTCCAATTTAATTTCTTAATTATATTTAACTCAATTCCATTTAAAATCTCTTTTGGAGTAGATAACTTTGGAGTAGTAAATTTAATTTTATCAGATATAAGGTCTCCTGACTTTGTATCAATAATAGCTCCTTTAATACCAGATCCACCTATATCTATACCTAAGACTTCCATTATTTTACAATTTTTAATTTAGCAAAATTTAATAATAAAGTCTTCTCACCAACAGTATTAAATTTTACTGTAGCTTTTTTTTGATTTGAATCAATTTCAACTTTTAAAACTTCTCCTTTTCCAAATGAAGGATGATGAACATAAACTCCTTCTTTTAATTCATTAATATCACTTGATTGAAATGAAGTATTAATCTTATTATTTATAATCTTTGAGATAGGTTTTATATTTCTTTTTTTCTCACTAATTATATTTTTTACAAATGATTTATTTATGTAATTAGATTCACTTTCTAAATAAATTGGATTTATTTCCTTAATAAATCTACTAACTTGGCAATCTTTTAACATTCCATAACGATATCTTGTGGTAGAGTATGTCAAGTAAAGCTTTTTCATTGACCTAGTTATAGCAACATAAAAAAGTCTTCTTTCTTCTTCTAAATCTTCCCTAGTAGTAATCATCCTCTGAGAAGGAAATAAATCTTCCTCTACTCCAACTACAAATACAACTGGAAATTCAAGTCCTTTTGCCATATGAATAGTCATTAATGAAATATACTCTTCTTCAGAATCAGAATCAGAATCAGAATCTGTCATTAATGATATTTCTTGTAAAAATTTATCCAAATCATAAGAATCATTTTCTGGATTATCTACAAACTCTTTAATTGAATTTAGCAATTCTTGAATATTCTCAAATCTACTAATCCCTTCAATACTCTTATCATTATATAATTCCTTAAGTAGACCTGATGTTGATACTATATGGGAAGCACATGAATATGCATCATTATTTTTATTAAATACTTCAAAAGATTTAATCATATCTACAAAAGGAGATAATAATTTAATTATTCTTTTATTAAAATAATTCTCTGCTCTTTCAAGAACTTCCCATAATGATTTATTTTCTTCATTAGATGTGAGAATAATTTTATCAACACTTGTTAATCCAATACCTCTTCTTGGGTAATTAATTATTCTTCTAAAAGATTGTTCATCATTATGATTGATAACAAACCTTAAATAAGCTAATAAATCTTTTACTTCTTTTCTTTGATAAAAAGAAACACCCCCAAAAACTTTATACTTAATTCCAATCCGCCTTAAGGCTTCTTCAATTGACCTTGATTGACTATTTGTTCTATATAAAATTGCAAAATTAGAATTTGTTAATTGCTTGATATTTTTTTCTTCAAAAATTAGATTTGACACCATCCTTCCTTCTTCATTATCAGAATAGGTTTTTTTAACTGAAATTAATTCTCCTTCCTCATTTTCAGTCCAAACTTCTTTACTTATCTTAGAATGGTTTTTCTCAATAATTGAATTTGCAGCATTTACTATATTCTGAGTAGATCTGTAATTTTGTTCAAGCTTTACAACTTTTAAATCATTAAAATCTTCTTCGAACTTCAAAATATTTTTTATTTCAGCTCCTCTAAAAGCATATATACTTTGAGCATCATCCCCTACCACACAAATATTTCTATGAACAGACGCGAGTTTTTTAGTTATTAAATATTGACAATGATTAGTATCTTGAAACTCATCAATAAGTACGTGTTTAAATATTTGTTGGTATTTATTTAGAATATCAATATGATTAGAAAAAAGAATATTTGTATTAAACAATAAATCATCAAAATCCATAGCTTGAGACTTAAAACATCTCTTTACATAAACTTTATATATTTCCCCAATTTTAGATCTCAATGACAAAGCATCCTCTTCTTGAATAACTTTATTATTTAAATAATCAAGATATGATATTGATTTATTTTTAGCATTTGATATTCTATTGTAAACATAATTCTCTTTATAAATTTTAGGATCTAAAGTAAGCTCTTTAATAATTGATTTTATTAAAGATTTAGAGTCCTGAGTATCATAAATTACAAAATTTGGTGGATATCCAATCTTATATCCTTCAGCCCTTAAAATTCTAGCAAATACAGAATGAAAGGTGCCCATCCATAGACTTCTCGCCTCCGTACCAACAATTGACTCAATTCTATTTTTCATCTCATTCGCAGCCTTATTTGTAAAAGTTAATGCGAGAATTGAAAAAGGATCAACTTGATGTTCTTTTATGAGATGAGCAATTCTATATGTTAGAACTCTAGTCTTTCCGGAACCAGCTCCAGCAACAACCAAACAAGGGCCCCCAGAATGAGTAACTGCCTGTTTTTGAAAATTATTTAAATTTTTTAAGTAATCCATTTGGAAATAAGTAAATGAATCTAATACTTAATTGATGAAAAAATTAGTTAGTTTTGAAAAAAGTTTAAAAAATGGAATACAACACTACAAGAGACAAGTTAACACTTAGAGAATACGGAAGAAATTTCCATAAACTAGTCCATCACTTAAAAACATTCAAAGAAAAAGAAAAGAGAAATAAGTTATCTAAAACTCTTATAGAGATGATGAAAATAACTCATCCAGAAATGAGAGATCAAAATGAGGTTGAGGCAAAATTATGGGATGATTTATATATTATGGCTGAATATGATTTAGATATAGAAAGCCCATTTCCAGTTCCAACTAAAAAAGGACCTGATGCTAAACCAGAAAGATTAAGATATCCAAAAAGTAAAATAAAATATAGACATTACGGTAAAAAAATAGAACTTTTAATAGAAAAAGCATCTAAATTAGAAGATGATCATGAGAAAGAATCTGCAGTAGTTCTTATAGGTAAAATAATGAAATCATTCTTTGGGATGTGGAATAAAGAATCTATCGATAACAGTGTAATCATTGAGCATATAAAAGAATTATCTGGTGGAAAACTGACTATAGATTTGGATAAAGTTCAAAAATTAAATTTATTCCATAAAGTTACTAGAGAAAGAGGAATCAATTCATATCCTAGAAAAAATATTCATACTAAAAGACCATTCAAAAAAAGAAGAATGTAATGAGTTCATTCAGAATTTATGGTGGAAAAAGTCTGAAAGGAGAAATTAATCCACAAGGAGCTAAAAATGAAGCTCTTCAAATTCTTTGTGCTGTCCTTCTTACAGAAGAAAAAGTAATAATCAATAACATACCAAATATTAAAGATGTCAACCTTTTAATTGATTTAATTAAAGGAATTGGTGTTGATGTTAATAAGATTAATGACAGTGCTTATTCATTTGAAGCTAAAAATATCGATGTTAGCTTTACTAAATCAAAAGATTTTTTTACTAAATCATCTAAAATTAGAGGATCAATAATGATGATGGGTCCCATGCTTTCTAGATTTGGATCTGCCTATATAATTAAACCCGGTGGAGATAAAATTGGAAGAAGAAGAATTGACACACACCTTATTGGAATGGAAGAGTTGGGAGCAAAATTTACTATTGATAATAATAATACTGTATTTAAGATTCATGCTGGAAGACTTATAGGTAAAAACATATTACTAGATGAAGCTTCTGTTACTGGTACAGCAAATATCATAATGGCTGCAGTATTAGCAAAAGGAAAAACTTCTATATATAATGCTGCCTGCGAACCATATATTCAACAATTATGTAAAATGTTAAATTCAATGGGAGCTAAAATAAGAGGTATTGGATCAAATTTTCTTAAAATAAATGGAGTTGAAAAATTAAAAGGAACCAATCATAGAATTCTTCCTGACATGATAGAAATTGGTAGTTTTATAGGAATGGCAGCAATGACACAATCTGATATTTTAATTAAAAATGTAAGTGTAGAAAACCTAGGAATAATACCAAATACATTTAAAAGATTGGGTATTAAAATGAATATTAATAATGATTCTATCCATATACCATCACAAGATCATTATGAAATAGAGTCATTCATAGACGGATCTATTATGACCCTCTCTGATTCTGTTTGGCCAGGATTTTCGCCTGATTTATTAAGCATAGCTCTAGTAACATCGATTCAAGCAAAAGGAACGGTATTAATTCATCAAAAAATGTTTGAGAGTAGATTATTTTTTGTTGATAAACTCATTGATATGGGAGCTCAAATAATTTTATGTGATCCTCATAGAGCAACTGTTATCGGTCTTGATAGAATGATACCATTAAAAGGTATTACAATGACTTCACCTGATATTAGAGCTGGAGTTTCTCTATTGATTGCTGCACTTTCAGCAGAAGGTGAAAGCATAATAAATAATATTGAACAAATTGATAGAGGTTACAGTGATATTGAAAATAGATTAAAAAAATTAGGCGCTGAAATAGAAAGAATCTAAAAAAAATTTCTCAATTTATTTAATGAATAAATTGGACTTTCTAATATAAATAAATCACTAATAAAAGTAGGTATTCCTTCAATTACTGCATAACTGCGTAAACTAACTTTTGTTTTATTTTTCTCTAAAAATTCTAATGTCCAAATTGATTTTGTATCTTTTATCCTTTCATAATCTAAATTAATATTAATGTAATCAGGAGTAGAATTTAATTCTATAATCATTTTATTTTCTCCTTTTGAAACAATAACGTTAGATACTAAATCTCTTTTTTTTAAAGGCCAGTTCATGTCAACAGTAAAATAAACATAAATTAGACTATCCGACTCCTCTGATAAAATCTTGCTTGATTCTAACTTATACATCCATTCATATGAAGTATTATAATCCATGATAATAGATGAAATAGAGTTAATATCAGAATTCACTATTGTTTTTGCAAAATACTCTTTATTGTTTTCATCAATATTCCTTAAGTATACTTTGATTTGATTTACATCTTTTTTCAAAACCCAATTAGTTGGAAACTTTTTCTGAAATGGATTAATTAAAATAATAAATAATAAAAAAAACTTGAACATAGGATTAGGTATTCTTTATTTTATTTTATAAATGTATTTCAAAATTATATATTAGCAATCGAGAAAGTTCATATGAATAAATATATTTTTTTATTAATCATTTTTTATAATAATTTTTCTTTGGCACAAGAAATAAAAAATGATACAATAAAAATTAAAGATTCTGCAATTACTTTAGATTCTATCAACACTATAACTGAAGAAGTCAATAAAAATATTTTTTTTGAATTAATTGATATTAAAGTAAATAATATTCAATTCATTACGAATGAAATTTCATCTTATAAAAATAATATAGAAATTAATGAAAGAGATACTCTTGCTTTAATAATTCAACTCAAAGGAGGTATTAATGATATAATTTTTAATTATTACTTTAATGGAAATCCTAATTTTAGGACTATTGAAAATGGAAAAATTTTATATGACAAAATTAGTAATAGGATATATTTTGATTTTATTCCTAATAATGAGCAAGCTTCAAACAAGTTTCTAACATGGAATTTATTTGCATATGAAAACAATTTTTTATTTAGTCAATTTAATTTTTTAATTGAAATAAATAACCTTGAATATGCTCCAATAATTATCAATAAACAAATTAATAAAATTATTAGAGACTCATATAATTTTAAATATACCCCAATTATAATGGATGGAGATCAGAACACTTTATTCAGCTTAAAAACCAATGCACCAATAGATGAATTTGATCCAATTAGTGGTACAATTCTATGGAAAATTAATCCTAATAATATTGATGAATTAGAGAAAACATATAATTTTGAATTGAAAGTATTCAAACAAAATAATCCTGAAAAATATGATTTAGATACATTCAAAATTATTTATTCAGAAAATAATTTTGCGCCTGTTTTTGGTAAAACTTCAAAATGGATTGTAGAAGAAGGAGAAAATTATGAATACAAAATCCCAGTAGATGATCCAAATGTTAATGACTCTCTAACTATTGAAAATATTGGTTCTCAATTACCTAGAGGAATGAAATTAAATAGTAAGAATAAGACTTTAATATTTGATGTTGATTATAATCATGTTGATAGAGTAAACAATACTCAAAATTATAGTTTAGAGTTGAAAGCTTCTGATCTATCTGGATTATCTTCTCAAATTTCACTTGATGTTGTTGTTTTAAATACTATTAATCCCATGAAAGTTCAGGAAAAAATAACTGAACTTTTAAAAGAACTAAAAAATCATGAAAAAGGTCTTGATGAAATAAATGATAATCTTAAATGGATTGAGGCAACTTCGAAAAATAACAGAAAAATAAGAACTTATTCTGCTGCTGGAATAACATTTTTGGGAGCAGTAGTGGGAGTTTTATCATCAAATTCAGAAGTATCTAGAAAAGCAGTTCGATTAGCAGGTCCAATCATTGGAGCAAGTGGAGCTGTTCTATCTGTAATTAATGAAGTTCTATCAAGAGATGATAATGAAATTAAAACTTTATTACAAGAAACTATAAAACTTCAATCAAATGTCAAAGCAAAATATGATAGATTAAGTTTTTATGAAAATTCATCTAATAATAGTAATTTTCAAAATCAAGAAATTGACCTACTTATAAGGACAATTGAAAGTGATAGAGAGAGTTTAAATAAAAATTTATTTACTATTTCTGAAAATTATCAAATAATAATATCAGAAAATAGAATAAAAAATATTCTTCTGAAGAAATGAATTATTTAAGAATTTTTTTTATTTACCTTCTTATCGGCTCTTGTTCAACCACTAATAATAAGGAAAGAATAGAAAAAATTGATCTTGCACTTAATCTCGATAATTTTACCAACACTTATTTGAAAATGGATGAATATTTTGATACCAAAGAAATATATAATTCTGATAATATTTTTGTGTTTCCTGAAAGAAAACCTGCAACTCTACCTAAGGAATTTAAATATGAAAATAAATTATTTAATACAAAAAAGTATTTAGATTCTTCATATACGCAAGGATTTCTTGTTCTACATAAAGATAGTATCTCCTTTGAATCTTATTATTTAGGGCAAAATAAAAATACTAGACATATCTCTTGGTCTGTAGCTAAATCTTTTGTCTCTGCACTTATGGGAATAGCTATTAATGAGGGTTACATTGAAAGCATTGAAGATAATGTTGAAAAATATTTACCAGAGTTAAGCTCATCAGGTTATAATGGAGTAAAAATACGAGAGCTATTACAAATGTCAAGTGGCATTAAATTTGATGAAACATATTCAGATATGAATTCGGATATCAATAGATATTGGAGAGGATTTGTCCTTGGAAAATCCCAAGATGCCTTTACTGCAACGCTAAAAAATAAAATAACTCCAGGAACATTCAATCATTATGTAAGCATCAATACTCATGTGCTTGCTATGATTATAGTAAAAACAACAGAAAAATCTTTGACTGAATATTTAGAAGAAAAAATTTGGAAAAAAATAGGAATGGAGTATAATGGATACTGGCTAGTGGATGGAGAGGGAATGGAAATGGCACTTGGAGGACTAAATGCTACTATGAGAGATTATACTAAAATGGGAAAATTATTTTTAGATAGTGGTAGATGGAAAGAATTACAAATTGTTCCAGAAGAATGGGTATTAGAATCAACTTCCATTAATGGAGAACATTTGGGAGCTACAAGTATTAACTCAGCGCATCCAAATATTGGATATGGATATCAGTGGTGGATACCTGGCACTTCTAAGAAATATGGGCAAGAAGAAGAATTTATGGCAATTGGTATTTACAACCAATTTATTTATGTTAATCGTTCCACAAAAACTGTAATTGTAAAAAACTCTGCTAATAAAAATTATTATGATCGCTTTAATAATCCATATGCAAGTAAAATGGTTGCAATAGAATTATTTAGAGAAATAGCACATATGAATAAATTACAAACATCAGAGTAAAATTCAAAAGAAGAGTTTAATTAGTCAAGGTTTCTTTCTTTAATTCTTCAACATCTTTTTTTAAGGTTTCCACAGTTATTTTTAATTGAATTACCATACCTAATGCACCTAAACCAAAAATAAATCCCATAATTCCTAAACTTTCCATATTATAATTATTTAATTAATTTTTTTTTATTTTGTAAATAAATAAATCTTCAATTGATGTTTTAAACAGAGTTGCCATTTTAAACGCTGTAGGTAAACTTGGGTCAAATTTTTCTTTTTCAATGGCATTTATAGCTTGACGTGATATTCCAATTAACTCTGCCAGTTCTTCTTGAGTTAATTTTTGATTTTTTCTTAATTCTCTTACCTTATTTCTCATTTATATTTTCTTGAGCTAATGATCACAGAAGTTATATATGAAAAAGAAATAAAAAACACTAAATATTCAAATTCAGGTTCCGAGTCAATAACTCCAAAATCAAATGAAATCTCATACACAAGACCAACAACAACTGTTAATCCTAATGTAATTGCCATTGCATCAAATTGAATTTTCTTTTGTAGCTCATCATAATGTTTAAACACATTTTTCTGTGCTATAATCATCCCAACCCCAATAGCAAGATTTATTACAAGGCCTATTTTAGTTATCAGTAAATTATCCCACAGGAAGTTTACTCCGTATGATAAAAAAGCTGTGCTTGCAACCCATGCAAATATCCATGCCATTGAAATTTTTAAAAATTTATTTAGTTCTTTCATAATATTATTTAAGATTAAGTATTATGAAGAATATAACGATGATTATAACAGTATTATGTTTCTTAAAAGTTCTAAGTTCACATTGATAAAACTTCTTTATTTTAGTTATTGATTTTTTCATAGTAATTTTTGTAATGTTTACTTTACAAAAATATAAAAAAAAATTATAAAATGTAATGTTTAGTTTACTTTATTTAATAATTCAAAAATAAACCCCACAATTTGTGAGGTTTATTTTTGGTGGAGTCGGCGGGATTCGAACCCGCGTCCAGATATGAAAACCATACTTCGTCTACATGCTTAGATAATTTTTAATTTTCGAAACAGAGCAGGAAAATACCAACCAACATCTATTCTTATCTGTTATATTTCCTTTTAAAGAACACAGAAAGTCTATAAAAGTAGATCTCTTTATGACATCATATTAATTAACCAAAGATCACCAGTTAATTATGATGTGACTTTTTAAATTCTTAGAATTTAAACCGCCATAGCGTAATCGTATTTACGTTCGCCGTTTATAAATTTTAGTATTTGATTACGGATGTTTACCATCACCCGACATGCAAAATTATAATCTATCATACTGTCAATTCCAGTCGACCCCAAAAAATCAAAGAACAAAATTGTAGCGCAAATCTAATTTATTTAATTTACATCTATGGAAAAATATGTAGTATCAGCTAGAAAGTACAGACCTACCAATTTCAATGATGTTGTTGGCCAAAATCATGTTACTACAACTCTAAATAATGCTATTAAAAATAATAAAGTAGCGCAATCATTACTATTTTGTGGACCAAGAGGAGTAGGAAAAACTACATGCGCAAGAATTCTTGCTAACAATATCAATAAATTTAATAATGATAATCCTCTTAATAATTCTAATAACTTAAATATATACGAATTAGATGCTGCTTCAAATAACTCTGTTGAAGATATTAGAAACCTAATTGATCAAGTGAGATATGCTCCCCAATCAGGAAAATATAAAGTTTATATTATAGATGAAGTTCATATGCTATCTAATGCAGCATTTAATGCTTTTCTAAAAACATTAGAAGAGCCTCCATCATATGCAATATTTATACTTGCTACCACAGAAAAAAATAAAGTAATACCCACAATTCTTTCAAGATGCCAAATTTATGATTTTAAAAGAATAGAAATAGAAGACATAAAAAATAAACTAAAAGAAATTCTTAATAATGAATCTATTGAATTTGAAGATGAAGCTCTTCATATTATTGCTCAAAAAGCAGATGGAGCAATGAGAGATGCCTTATCTACTCTTGACTTAATAAAAACTTTTTCTAAAGATTCTAAAATTACTTTAGAAGTAGTAACAAAAAATTTACATATTCTTGATAGTGAATACTTTTTTAAAATATCTAATAATTTATTTGATGGAGACATATCTTCTGCTTTATTGCTCCATAATGAGATTCTAATAAAAGGGTTTGAAAGCTATAATCTAGTGACAGGTTTAGTAATACATTACAGAAATCTTCTAGTATGTCAAAATGAAGAAATAATTAAACTATTAGAAGTCTCAAATAGTGAAAAAATTAAATTTAAAGAGCAAGCAAAACTGATGCCTTCAAATATTATTGAAGAATCTATTGAATTACTAAATCAGTGTGACATTAATTATAAAATGACAAGTAATACAAGAATTCACACTGAAATAACTCTAGTAAAACTTTCAAAACTAAGCAAAAAAAAAACTGAAAAAATAGAAAAGGATAAAGAATATAATGTTCCTCCTAAAGAAAAAAAATCAGAATCTAAAAATTCTACAACTGAAAAAATCACAATAAAAAAAGAAGAAGTTAAAGATAAGGATACCCCAAATCTAAAAGATTTACTAAATCCTAAAAAAGCTTTAATAAAAGAAAAAAAAAATGAAGAAATTGAAAATAATAAAATAAATTTCAATAAAGAATCATTTAAAAAAATGATTGAATCATATGTGGAAATAAAAAAAGATAAAAAATCTGAAATAGCTATCCTTCAAAAGGAATTATCTTTTAATGATAAAAATACTATCTTTTTTCATTTAAATAATGAGCTTGAATCTTCAATTTTTGATAATATAAAATTAGAACTTATAAATTATATAAATTCAAAGTTTATTGAAAAAATAGAAATAGATAAAAAAGTTAATTTAGTAGAAAAACAAAAAACTATATACACCAATCAAGATAAGTACGAATACCTAATCAAAAAGAATAAAAATTTAATAGAATTAAAAAATAAACTAGGATTAGATTATGAATTCTAAACTTCCCAACCAGCCCTATACTCTCTAGTAACAAACTGATTTGCCTCATCAAAATTGGTAATCTTCATATTATTACCATCCCAAAGAAGTTTTTTTCTACCAGAATAATCAAAGCCTCCATTAGAATATCCTAAATGTGAATTAGGATCTACCTTAAACCTAAGCATATAACTCTTAATAGCTATATTCCCCATTAAAACAGTTTCTGTCATAGGACCAGAGTAGTCAAAAGATGAAGTTAAATTTTTATGCTCTTCACTATTAAAACCTGCCTTACAAGCATCTATCCATTTTCTTTGATGTCCAAATTCTGGTTCAGGTTGATCAGTAGTATCAAAAGTTTCCGTTTTATATCCTTTTCTATAAAGTTTTGGAGTAAGTCCATAGGTTCCAGATGTTATAATACCCCTTGATCCAATCATCATAACTCCATTTCCACTTCCAGGCTCACCTAATGATTCATCTGCAGGAATAAGATCTGGATGTGGTGGTCTTAATCCACCGTCAAGCCATGACATCTTTAGTGGTTTCCTGTTTTTTGATGTTACACCAAACTCTAAAGTAACAGAAGAAGATGGAGGACATCCTTCAGGAATATATTCAGGTGACCACATCTTAATAAAAACAGTTCCAACACTACATTCAACAGAAGTAGGATAACCTAGTCCCAGAGTTCTATAAGGCACATCTATAATATGACAACCCATATCTCCTAGAGCACCTGTTCCATAAGCCCACCAACCTCTCCAATTAAATGGATGGTATGCATCAGTATAATCTATTTTTGGTGCAGTCCCTAACCATAAATCCCAATCTAAATTATCAGGAGCTTTTTCTCCAGTAGATTTAGGTGCAGGAATTCCTTGAGGCCAAACCGGTCTATTAGTCCATACGTAAACCTGTTGAACATCTCCAATTAGCCTCTTATTAAACCATTCTTGAATTTTTACCATTCCAGAATTTGAAGCGCCTTGATTACCCATTTGAGTAACTATTTTCTTTTCTCTAGCTATTTCTGTAAGCATTCGAGCTTCTCTAATATTGTGAGTTAATGGCTTTTGAACATATACATTAATACCAAGATCCATAGCAGCAAGAGCCTGAATTGCATGCATATGATCAGGAGTAGAAATTGTTACAGCATCAAGATCCTTTTCTTTGTCCAGCATCTCTCTATAATCTTGATAGAAATTTGCTTTAGGAAATCTCTCTCTAGATTTTGAACTATAGTCCCCTTTATCTACATCACATAATGCAATTACATTTTCAGATCCTTGTAATGAAGCATTCCATACATCACTTGTTCCTTTACCCCCAACACCAATTCCTCCAATATTAATTGTATCGCTTGGAGCTTGGTACCCATTACCACCCAAAACATGTCTTGGTACTATAAAAAAACCTGATGCTGCTAATGAGCTATATTTTATAAAATCTCTTCTTGTATTTTTTTTTGAATTATTTTTTTTCATAGTATTTAGTTAATGTTAATTAATCTCGTGTGAATGTTGATATAAAATCTGTCTTAATTTAGAAAAATTTTTTTTAACTTAATAATAGTTGAGTTAATTAAGTAAAAAATAAACCAAACCTAATTGTGAAAAATATAAAATTATCAATAATGATGTTCCTTGAATATTTTATCTGGGGAGCATGGTATGTTACAGCTGGTACATATATGGCAACTATACTAAGCTCATCAGGAACTGAAATTGGAAATACTTACAGCGCATTTGCAATAGCTACTATAATATCTCCATTTTTTATAGGTTCTATTGCAGACAGATATTTTTCTGCTGAAAAAGTAATGGGTATTTTACATATAATAGGAGGATTACTGCTTTTATATGCTACTCAAGTTAATTCATCTTTTACTTTTTTAATTATTGTTTTAGTATATTCAATTGTTTATATGCCAACAGTGGCATTATCTAATAATATTGTGTTTTCAAATGTTACAGATACAGGAAAGGTATTTCCAATTATAAGATTTTTTGGAACCTTTGGATGGATAGTTGCTGGTTTTATTATTGGAAAATTACAATTAGAAAGCAATGCTTCTACACTCCCTTATACATTCTATATAGCTGCTGGAGCATCATTTCTTTTAGGTTTGTTTTCTATGTTTCTTCCTAACGTTCCTCCAAAAGGAAATAAAGAAGAATCAAGTGTTCTAGGTTTAGAAGGGCTCGTATTATTAAAAGATAAATCCTATTTAATATTTTTTATATCTGCAATTTTAATATGCATACCGTTATCATTTTATTATTCATTTGCTAATGTTTTTCTAAATGATTTAGGAATGGAAGGAGCTGCTGGAAAAATGATATTTGGTCAAATATCTGAGGCTATTTTTATATTAGCAATACCATTTTTATACTATAGATTAGGTGTAAAAAATATTCTAATAATTGGAATTGGAGCATGGTTATTAAGATTCATATTTTTTGCAAATGGAGATTTAGGAGATTACTATTGGATGATAATGTCTGGAATTATTCTTCATGGTATATGTTATGACTTTTTCTTTGTAACTGGTTATATGTATACAGAAAATAAAGCTGGAGAAAAAATTAAAAATGCTGCCCAGGGATTATTTACTGTTGCTACTTATGGAATAGGTATGGCTATAGGATCTGCTTTATCTGGATATATATCAGACTATTATACATTAAATGATGTAAAAAATTGGACTGAAATATGGATGGTTCCAGCATATATTTCTGCTGCAGTTCTACTATTCTTAATTATATTTTTTAAAGAAAAAAAAAACAAATAATATTATGCAAAAAATTTCAATGCTTGGTTCAGGGTTTATAGGTAGATTCTATACCGATTCTCTTCATGGTTATAGAAGTAAAGATAAAGTCACTTCTGTTTATTCAAGAAGAGAAAAAAGTGCAAAAAAATTTGCTGAAGATTATTCAGTAGATCATTGGACTACTTCTATGGAAGAATCTATATCTCATAAAGATGTAGATGTTGTATGCATTGCTCTACCAAATAATTTACATGAAGAAGCAGTAAATCTATGTTGTAAACATAATAAAGCTGTTATATGTACAAAGCCTCTAGGTAGAAACTCTGTAGAGGCAAAGAGAATGGTCGAGGCTGTTGAAAAGGCAGGCATATTTTCTGGATATCTTGAAGATTTATGCTATACACCAAAATTTTTAAAAGCATTAGAAAGTGTTAAAGGTGGAAATCTTGGTCAAATTATATGGGCAAAATCTAGAGAAACACATCCAGGACCTCATAGTGAATGGTTTTGGGATAAAGAACAAGCCGGAGGAGGTTGTATTTTAGATTTAGGTTGTCATTGTATAGAAATAAGTAGAAACTATATAGGAAAAGATATTAAACCCATAGAAGTTATGTGCTGGGGTGATACTCAAGTTAAACCTATTGATGCTGAAGATCATGCCATAGGCTTAGTTAAATATGAGAATGGTGCTATTGGACAATTTGAAGTCAGTTGGACATTTAGAGGTGGTCTTGATCTAAGAGATGAAGTTATGGGTACTGAAGGTACTATATGGATAAACTCTTTTCTAAGAACCGGATTTGAAATGTTCACTACAGGTAAGGGAACTGATTATGTTGCAGAAAAAGCCGAATCAAATTCTGGATGGCTTTTTCCAGTTGGTGACGAGCTTAATGAATTAGGATATAATCATATGTTTGCTGATATGTTTGATTCACTAGAGAAAGGTAAAGAGCCACTTGAAACATTTTATGATGGATATATAGTTAATTCAATTATAGATGCATCCTATAGATCTATAAAAACAAAAAAATGGGAAAAAATTAATTTAGATATTTGGAGAGGAAAAAAAGGTGTAAGTAAAATTAATACTCTTGAAGATTACGATGAAAAACATTATTTAGTAAAAGAGGAAATGACACACTATGGTGATAAAAAACTGATACTAAAAAATAAAGCAAATGGAAAAATTATTGAAAAAATAATTAAAAATTAAAAATCCGTCTTCTCAGAACTATTCTATCAGACAAATTATTCTTATTGAATTTTTTAAGCTGATTTAGTTTTACTCCAAAAATTTGTGAAATTTCCCATAATGACTCTTTTTTTCTTCTATTATATATTTGAACTCTCCCCTTATTTCTTTTTTTGATAAAATAATATGGAATTCCTACTTTTAATTTTTCATTTGAAAGTATATCATTATATGATAAAAATGATTTCTTAGATATATCATATAATTTCAATATTCCATTCATAGTATCTGTTGAATCAATAATTATTGCTGGCAATCCATTCAAAAAAATCAATTTTTTTTCAGCTATAGATTTAATTTTTTCATCAATCAATGAATTATTATCTAAACCAATAAATGATTTAACCTTAGATATTACCGAGCTCTTAAGCTTACTAAATACATTCTCCATTTTAAGTGGAATAAGAATAGAGTATACTTTATCTTTTGGTAGATCTGATGAAAGCAACCATTTGTTGTATAATTTTAAATCACCTAAGTTAACTGATAAGCTTTTGGAAAGATTTTCAATGCTCTTAGCTTCATTATTTTCATATATTGAAAAATTATAATTATAATTTTGTTTATTTATTTCATCTTGAAATGCAATTTTATGAGCCAAAAATCTTTTTATATACCAATGAGTTTCATTATTAATCTCTAACCGTTTAGATCCATAAAGTTTTTTATCCAGAATTAATTTTGCTCCACTCAACCCAGTCATATATGATAAAAGAGAAAATATCCAATTATCAAATTCAAAATTGCTATTCTTCAAATACCTTGCAGCAGCTCTAGTAGATGAGACAATATTCCGCCTTTCATCAACATATTCATTAATTTGTAAATTATATATTTTAGCTGTAGATGATTTGAACTGCCAAAATCCTACTGCATTAGATGCTGATACAGCATCTGATATAAGTGCACTTTCTTGGAGAGCTAAAAACTTAAAGTCTTCTGGTATATTTTCTTCTTTTAAGACCTCTTCAATAATTGGAAAATAAATATTTACTCTATCAATTAATATTTTAAAAAACTTATCATTTGCATGTAATGCATCAACTTCATTTTGAATCTCTTTCCTAGTATCATTATTTATTTTTAATCTTATTTTATCAAAATCTATAACTTCTGGAACATTTGGTGTGCTTTGACAATAGATCAAATAAGGAAATAATAAATAAATAAAAATTAATTTATTAATCATTTTTTTTTAATTAATGTTATTCCATCTCTAATAGGTAAAATTATTTTAGATATTCTCCCATCATTCTTTATAAATTCATTAAAATCATGCATATTTTTAGTCAACCTATCATTTCTTATCTTATCAGTATCTACCACTTTACCACTCCATAAAACATTATCTGCAATAATAATTCCATTAGATTTTAATCTTGGCAATACCATTTCAAAATAATTTATATAATTTCTTTTATCTGCATCAATAAAAACCATATCAAATTCACATTCTAATTTTGGTATGATTTCTATAGCATCTCCTATCATATATTCTATCTGATTATTTTTTTTTGACTCACTAAAAAATGATTTCACTTTTTTTTGTAAAGAAGCATCTTTATCAATGGTTATAATCTTTCCTAAATTAGATAGTCCTTCAGCTAAACATAAAGCTGAATAACCAGTATAAGTTCCTATTTCTAATATTAAATTTGGCTGAATTATTCTAGATAAAAAACTAAGAATTCGACCTTGAATATGTCCAGATAGCATCCTAGGAGAATGTACATTTAATTGAGTATAAGAATTAATTTTTTTTAAAAGATCTGGCTCAGAATCTGAATAAGATTCGACATATTTTTCTAAATTGTCATCTATTAAATTCATAACTGCCAAATTAAAAATTAATTAACAATTAATGTATATATAATTTAAAAATGTATTTTAGAAGTAAATTTTAAAAAGATGAGATATAAGCAAATTAATAATGACCTTTTTATAGAAAATAGAAAAAAATTTATTAAATCTCTGAAAAAGGATTCTTCTGCAGTATTTGTTTCAAACGATTTAATGCCAACAAATGCAGATGAAAAAATGCCATTTGTTCAAAATACAAACTTATTTTACTTAACAGGTATTGATCAAGAAGATACATTTTTGATTCTAGCACCAAACTTTCCTGATAAAAATTTAAGAGAAATTTTATTTGTTAAAGAAACTAATGAAGAAATATCCATTTGGGAAGGTAATAAATTAACTAAAAGTCAAGCAATAAAAACTTCGGGAATAAAAACTGTTCTATGGAATGATGAATTTCATAAAATTCTTCCATTAATTATTCCAGAATCAAACAACCTTTATTTAGAAAAAAATGAACATATACGTTCTGTTACAGATGTAGAAACTGCCCAAGATAGATTTTATGATTTTGCAAAATCAAAGTTTCCTTTACAAAATTTTGAAAGAACATATCCAATCCTTAGCAAATTAAGGATGATAAAAAATAATATAGAAATTAAATTAATTCAAAAAGCCTGTGATATTACTGAAAAAGGGTTTAGAAGAATTTTAAATTATACTAAACCTGGAGTCTGGGAATATGAGTTAGAAGCAGAATTTATACATGAATTTATTAAAAACAATTCTAAAGGCTTCGCATACCAACCTATAATAGCTTCAGGGATAAATGCATGCACGCTACATTATAATGAAAACAAATGTAAATGTGAATCAGGTTCCCTAATTCTTATGGATGTTGCAGCAGAATATGCTAATTACAAATCAGATATGACAAGAACCATTCCAGTAGATGGTAAATTTACAAAAAGACATTTAGATGTATATAATGCTGTTTTAAATGTAAAAAATGAAGCTACAAATATCCTTAGACCAGGAATAACAATTAATGATTATCATAAAGAAGTTGGTAAAATTATGGAAAGTGAACTTCTAAAAATTAGACTTCTTGATAAAACTGATTTAAAAAAACAGGATCCTAAAAATCCTCTTTTTAGACAATATTTTATGCATGGAACATCCCATCACTTGGGTCTTGATGTTCATGATGTTGGAAATTTTTATATTGATTTAAAACCTGGAAATGTTTTTACTGTAGAGCCTGGAATCTATATTAGAGAAGAAAATTTAGGGGTAAGACTTGAAGATAATATTCTTATCGGAGAAAAATACAACGATAATCTTATGAAAAATATACCTATACTTCCTGAAGAAATAGAGAATCTAATGAATCAATAAATTTTATTACTACCCTATTGAGATTCTAATAAAGCTCTCAATAGATAGTTCCGGAGAAAAGGTTGCAAGATACCTTTTGATTGTTAATGTATTATCCTTAACAAATGATTGACTTAACAAAGTATTTTCTTTAAAAAACTTTTGAAGCTTACCTTGAGCAATTTTTTCAATTATTTGCTCAGGTTTACCTTCTTTTCTTGCTTGTTCTTTACCAATTTCAATTTCTTTCTCTACGACTGATTGATCAATCTGATCTCTGTCTAAAGCAATTGGATTCATAGCTGCAATCTGCATTGCAATATCTTTTCCAGCAGTAACATAATCAGTATTATATGCATTCTTTAAAGAAACAAGAACACCTAGTTTACTACCAGCATGAATATAAGGAACAATTTTCTCACCATACATAACCTTAAAATCTGAAATTTTTATTTTTTCTCCAATTTTCCCTACCATTTCAATAATTAACTGTTCAATAGAAGAGCCATTAATTTCAGAAGCTAGTACGCTTTCAATAGATTCAAGATTATTATCAAATGCTACATCTAAAATATTTTGCGCTAATGAATTAAATTCATCATTTTTAGCAACGAAATCAGTCTCACAAGTAAATGATAAAATTGATGCCTTACTTTCATCTGAATTCAACTTAAATAAAACTATTCCTTCAGAAGTTTCTCTATTAGATCTTGCCTCAGAAACCTTTTGCCCTTTTTTCCTTAAAATATCTATTGCTTTCTGAAAAGCACCTTCAGCTTCTACTAAAGCTTTTTTACAGTCCATCATCCCTGAACCAGTCTTTTTTCTTAATTCATTAACATCCTTTGCTGATATATTTACTCCCATGATATATAATTATGAATTATTTAGATTTTTCTTTCTTCGCTTCTTTAGCCTTCTTAACAACCTCCTCTTTAGCAGCAGCTTCTCTAGCAGCAGCTTCTTTCTCTTGTTTTATTTTCATTTCTTCTTTAAGTTTTTCTCTTTCCTCAAGTCCATCAGCTATTGCTGATGATATATATTCCATAATTATAGAAACTGAAGTAAAAGAGTCATCATTTGAAGGAATTTCGTAATTAATAGAACTTGGGTCAGAATTAGTATCAACCATTCCATATATTGGAATATTTAATTTTTTAGCTTCTTTAATAGCAATTTCTTCATGCTTTATATCAACTACAAATAATGCAGCAGGAATTCTATTTAATTTAGAAATACCACCTAAAACCTTTTCCAATTTATCTTTATCTCTAGAAATCATTAATCTTTCTTTTTTAGAAAAATCTGTTTCATATGTGTCTTGACTTTCCTTACTTTCAATAAAAGATAGTTTTTTCAAAGATTTTCTAATTGTAGAAAAATTTGTGAGCATTCCCCCTAACCATCTCTCGGTTACATAAGGCATATTTAATTCTTTAGCTTTTTCAGAGACAAAAGTTTTTGCTTGTTTTTTTGTAGCAACAAACATAATTTTTCTACCTGACTTAGCTATATTTTTTAGTGAATTAGCTGCTGTGAAAGCATAATCAATAGTTTGATGCAAATCAATTATATGAATACCATTTTGTTCCATAAAAATGTATTCAGACATTTTTGGGTTCCATTTTCTTGTAAGATGACCAAAATGAACTCCTGCCTTTAATAAATCCTTATGATTAAGTTTATCCATAATATTATCTTTTAACCCATTGGAAGGCTCTTCTTGCTTTTCTTCTACCATATTTTTTTCTTTCTACCATTCGTGGATCTCTAGTTAAGAATCCAGCTTTTTTAAGTATTGGTCTAGTCTCTTCATCATTTTTAACAAATGCTCTTGCTACTGCCAATCTAATAGCTCCTGCTTGACCTTTAAGACCCCCCCCATAAACATTAACTTTAAAATCAAATTTTCCTTTAGCATCTATAGATTCTATTGGTTGCTTAATTATTAATTGTAATAATTCAGAAGCGAAATATTTCTCTAGATTATGTCCATTAATTTTAAATTCTCCCTTACCAGATTTCATGTATAATCTAGCAACTGATGTTTTTCTTCTTCCTAATGAATTAATATACTCCATATTAAATTTTTATTTCTTTTGGCTTTTGACCATCATGTGGATGATTAGAATCTTCATATACAAAAAGGTTTCTAAACAATTGTCTCCCTAATCTATTTTTTGGTAACATTCCCCTTACAGCTTTCTCAATAATAAATGTCGATGATTTTTTTTCTTTTAATTCTTGTGGGGTAGTAACTCTTTGTCCACCAGGATATCCCGTATGTCTCACATATTGTTTGTCTTTCCACTTATTTCCAGTCATTTTAATATTATCTGAATTTATAACTATAATATTATCACCACAGTCGGTATGAGGAGAAAAAGAAGGTTTGTGCTTACCTCTTAAAATTTTAGCAATTTCAGATGCAAATCTTCCTAGAATCTTTCCGTCAGCATTTACAATGTGCCAATCCTTCTGAATTGAATCCTTATTTACGTACTTTGTTTTAAAACTATTTGAGTCCACAGTATTCTTAAAAATGTGAGCAAAAATAGATTTATTAATAATTAAAAACAATAATTATCACTAAATATTATGAAGATATTTTTGAAATTTTAGATAATTTTTTTTTTATTTTTTTCTTCTTAATTTTTGATTTAGATACTAATTTTAAATTAAATGAAAATCTAGATCCTGAATTTATTTTACTTGATAACTTTATTTTAGAATTATGACCCTCTATTATGTGCTTTACAATTGCCAAACCTAATCCAGTACCTCCTCTTTCTTTAGATCTACTTTTATCTATCCTATAAAACCTTTCAAAAATTCTTTTTCTATCATTCTTTGGGATTCCTTTTCCATTATCTAAGATGCTGACCATTACTATTTTTTTTCTTTTTTCACAACTAACTATTACTTCACCATCTGAATATGAATACTTAATAGCATTAGTAACTAAATTTTTAATTACTTGATATATTCTATAGTAATCAGCTAAAACTATAATTTTTTTATTTTTATTCTCCTTGTAATGAAGCCTTATTTTATTAGAATCTGCTTTAGGCTCTAGTTGATCTAAAGATTCTTTAATTAAAGAAATTAGATCAAATGCTTCCATCTTCATTTTTATATCACCCCTTTCAATCTGGGAAATAGTTAATAAATCTTTAACCAGTAAATCCAAATAATCTAAACTTTTAGCAGCTTTTTTTAAAAATTTTGATCGAATTTCCTCAGGAACATCTGCATTATCCAATAATGTATGTACAAAACCCTGGGCAGCAAAAATTGGTGTTTTTAATTCATGTGAAACATTTTGAAGAAATTCTCTTCTGAATTTTTCTAGATTTTTTAACTCTTCAATTTCTAGTTGTTTAAGCTTAGCAAAATCAAAGATTTCGCTATTAATTCCTTTTAAAGGATTTATTTGCTTTAATAAAGACTTATCTTCATCAATCAAATCAAATTCTTGACTTCTAATCTTCTGAAAAGAATCATATATTTTTTTTATTTTTTTATCAAAAAGATTTTCAGTAATAATTGCAAAAAGTAATGTTGAAGTTGAAAATGAGATTACAGCTGCAGCAACTAACTTAATTCCAATATCAATACCTAAGATAAAAGCAGAAATAGTTGTAGTAATACCAACTATAGCTCCAAAAAGTACAGATATATCTTTTGAATTATTCATAGTTTAAAATTATAAAAATATAATCAATCAAATGCGACTATATACTTTTAAAATAATAAGTTAACATTAAAGAAATAATTAAGCATAACTGATAACATCAAGTTAACAAATAAGAAACTTTTTCAACAAAATGCTAAAATGTATGCATTTAGTACATTTTATAAAGACTTTACAAATCCTATTGAATTAGTTGTATATAATGGAGCTAATCCTAATGATTATACTCCAAGAAATGTAGAAAGTGCTAAAGTTTATGGCTTAGAATTTGAATTTAGAAAAATTTAAAATTTATTTCAACCTCTTTAAATAATCTAAAAATTATTTTTAATACCTCAGTTATTAAATCAATTGAAAAAATGGATATATCTGAATATAATGGAAGAGTGAAATCAGCTAGAAATAATGGAATAGTTAATGATACAAGAGAACTACAAGGTCAATCTCCATACCTAATTAATGCAGGATTAAATTACGCTTCATCAAATGGAAAAATTGAAAGTTCAATTAATTATAATGTTCAAGGAAGAACTCTTCAAATTGTAGGAACTACCTATGTTCCAGATGTATACACTGAACCTTTTAATAGTATCAACTTTAATGCAAATTATAAATTAGGAGAAAATAATAAATTTAAAATCGGATTAAGAATAAAAAATATACTTAATGAAAAAGTTGAAAATTACTATTTGTCATTTGGTCACAAAGCTCTATTTTCAAGCTTAAACCCTGGAAGGGAATTTAAATTAAGCTTAAGTATCAACTTTTAAATTTATAGCCTACTCCTTTTATTGTACTAATAAAACTTGGACCTATTTTTTCTCTAATTTTTCTTATATGAACATCTACTGTTCTTGGAATAACATGTACTTCTGTACCCCATACATTTCTTAAAATTGTTTCCCTTTCATAAACTTTTTTTGGATTCTTAGCTAAAAAGTATAATAATTCAAATTCTTTTTTTGGAAAAAATATTTCATTCCCATCATAAGTGACTATATAACTTTCCTTATCAATCGTTAAGTTTCCAATCGTAAAGATTTTTGATTCATTACCAACATATTTTCTTTTATATAAAGAATTAATTCTACTAATTAGCGCCCTTGGTTTAATAGGTTTTATAATATAATCATCAGCACCTGCATCAAAAGCAGCAACTTCAGAATATTCTTCAGATCTAGCTGTTAAAAATAATATAGATGTTGAAGCTAATTTTTCAATTTTTCTTAATTGAATACAAGTCTCAATTCCATCCATGCCAGGCATCATTAAATCAAGTAAAATTAAATCTGGATTAATTTTTTCAGCTAGTTGTAAGGCATCTTTTCCAGAAGAAGCAGTTTTAACATAATACCCCTGTGTCTCAAGATTATACTTTAATAATAGTACAATATCCTTTTCATCATCTACTACTAAAATTTTAAAATCTGACTTTTGTGACACGTTGTAATTTAAAAATAAATTAAATAGAAAAATTAGAAATGATATCTAAATATTAAAATGCTTATAATTCCGTAAACTATTCTTAATTTCTAATTAATATTAGAATAATCTGATATTTCAATTTCAAAAGTTCCAAAGTTCATTTTTGCAGAAAGTTTTAAAGGAACATTATTAATATCATCTGAAAGCCAAAACTTAACAGCTTCCTCACCTTTAAATAATTTATTTTCAGGAATTTTAGGTGCAAAAACTAAAGCATTTATTTCACCTATATCTGTTTTAATCATTTCCCTTCTTAAAAATTTCATTTTATAATCAAACTTTTCATTATTTTCAAAGTAAGGAATTGAAATATTTGAGTCACTTGAAATATTTGAATAATCTAAAGATCTTAAATAAACAACACTTGCAATCCAATAATTCATGAAATAAGAACGAATTATTTTCTTAATATCATCTTCAAAATGTAAATTATATGACTCAATAGGTAATTTAGAAACTTTATCTAATCTAATAATTTCAATACTATCAGAATTAAGTGTAAAATTTAAAATTTCATTTTTCTTATAATTACCTTCTAATAAATACTGATAAAACTTAATAGGCTTCAAAGAACCTGTATCTAAATAAACTCCCCAGTTATCTCTTACAGTAGTAAATAAATCAAAAATACCTACAGATTTACCATAGACATCTACCTTATAAGTAGTAGAATTAGTAATTGGATAAAAATCACCATCAATTATCATCTTAGCTTCACCAGCATTAAAACCCAAAAACATAACCTTGTAAGTTAAAGTCTCGCCCCTAGTGACTTTAGAAGTTTTTTCAGAAGAAAAGAATAATGATATTAAGAAAAAAAATAAAAATATTTTATTCAAAAGATTATAATAAAAATTAGATTATAAAATACAAAAATATAAAATTAAGGTATGTTATATAGGTATATTTAAAGAACTTTAAGTTAAATAATATTAATTTTTACTAAAAATATTAGTATAATAATAATTTACTATTTATTTTAGCAAAAAAAATTAAATATATAAAAATGAAAGAATCCAAAGAAAAGTCAAAAGCACTAAGTTTAGCAATTGAAAAACTTGAAAAAACATATGGTCAAGGAACCATAATGAAACTAAGTGATGAAAATATTGTAAAAATACCAAGCATATCTACTGGATCATTAAGTTTAGATATAGCTTTAGGAATTGGAGGTATACCAAAGGGAAGAGTGGTTGAGATATATGGACCTGAATCATCAGGGAAGACAACTCTATCAATGCATTGCATAGCTGAAGCACAGAAAAAAGGGGGAATTGCCGCGTTTATAGATGCAGAACACGCATTTGATAAAACTTATGCAGAAAATTTAGGAATAGACACAGAAAATTTACTCATCTCACAACCAGATAATGGAGAACAAGCTCTTGAAATTACAGAACATTTAATTAGATCTAATGCAATTGATATAGTTGTAATAGATTCAGTTGCCGCACTTGTTCCAAAAGGAGAAATCGAAGGTGAAATGGGTGATAGTACTATGGGACTTCAAGCAAGGTTAATGTCACAAGCACTAAGAAAATTAACTGGAGCAATTCACAAATCAGGATGTGTATGTGTTTTCATAAATCAACTAAGACATAAAATTGGAGTAATGTTTGGAAGCCCTGAGACTACTACAGGTGGAAATGCACTAAAATTTTACTCTTCAGTCAGATTAGACATTAGAAGAATTGGTCAAATTAAAGATGGTCCTGATAATATAACAGGGAATAGGACAAAAGTAAAAGTTGTAAAAAATAAAGTTGCTCCACCATTTAAAGTTGTGGAGTTTGATATAATGTACGGGAAAGGTATTTCAAAATCAGGAGAAATATTAGATTTGGGTGTTGAACTAGAGATTATACAGAAAGCTGGTTCATGGTTCTCTTACAACGAAGAAAAACTTGGTCAAGGAAGGGATTCTGTAAAAGTTATACTAGAAGATAACCCAGAATTAATGAATGAATTAGAAACAAAGATTAAAGAAAAATTAAGCTAAAATTTTCTAATTTGATCTTATAGCTTCAACAGGATCTAATCTTGATGCAAAAATAGCAGGAATTATACCTGCCCCTACACCAATAATAGTAGATATTGAGAGACCAAGGATCACATTGGCAAATGAAATGCTTAACTCAAAAGATCCTAAGTCTAATAGAATGGCGATAAGAAAAACAAATAACAAACCTATTACTCCACCAATAATACTTAAAAAAGAAGATTCGAATAGAAACTGCATTAAGATAAAATAATTTTTAGCTCCTAAAGATTTTTGCAGTCCAATTATAGGAACCCTTTCCTTCACTGAAACAAACATAATATTTGCAATACCAAAACCTCCTACAAAAATAGAAAAGCTACCAATTACCCATCCAGCAAGGCTAACAATATCAAAGACACCACCAATAAGATTTGTTAAAAATTCTGGTCTATTAATAGCAAAGTTTTCTTGTTCAGTAGGCTTTAAACCTCTTTGTGCTCTTAAAATTCCTCTCAACTCATATTCCAAGTTTTGAAGTCCCGGGTCTAAATCAGAATTTCCTTTAACAATCAATGCTGCATTTGATCCCTTCTTACCAACTCTATAAATTTTTTTAAAACTATTAAAAGGGATTAACATCCTCCTATCAAAAGTATTTCCTCCAACAAAACTTTCACCCTCTTCTTCAAAAACACCAATTACTCTAAATTTAACTCCTTTAATTTTAATTTCTTTACCAATAGCATAATCAGAATTTATAAAAAGATCTTCCATTATTTTATAACCTATTATAGCATAATTTGAACCTAATATCGTTTCATTTTCAGTATAGTATCTTCCAGAAAGAATTTGATAATCATTAATTTCTTTTGATTCATAAACTACACCGGTAAGATTTACTTCACTACTACTATTATTAAGATATTTGATAGTTAACGCATCTCTAGTTCCTATAATCTCAATGGCTTCAGCATTTTTTAAATTTTCTTTTAAAAAAGTATATTCTTTAAATGTTGGATGTGGTCTTCTCCAAAATTTCCACCATTCATAATCTGGGTTATCAAATTCCCATGGCCATTTTTCAACCCTTAAATTATCAGTGCCTAAAAAATTAAAACTACTCTTAATATTTTTTTCTAATGAATCAACAACTGACAAAACCGCTATAATTGTAAAAATTCCTATTGTTACGCCTAATAAGGATAATAATGTCCTTATAGGATTTGCTATAATCGCAGTAAATGAGAAAAAAAAACTTTCTTTTACAAGCCTTAGAAATAATTTCATATGTTAAATTAAATTAATGTAAAAACAATTAATTAGTTTTGCAGACTTCAAAAGTAAGTTATTTTTTTTAAACAAATTAATATGAAACTCTCCGAATTTGATTTCAAACTAGCAGCAAATAGAACAGCACTTCATCCTGCAGAAAACAGAGATGAGTCAAGACTAATGGTCGTACACAAAGACACAGGTAAAATAGAACACAAATTGTTTAAAGACATTATCAAATATTTTAATGAAGATGATGTTCTTATATTAAACGACACAAAAGTATTTCCAGCAAGACTATACGGGCAAAAAGAAAAAACTGGAGCTAAAATTGAAGTATTTTTATTAAGAGAATTAAATCCAGAACTTAATTTATGGGATGTTTTAGTAGACCCAGCAAGAAAAATCAGAGTTGGCAACAAACTTTACTTTGGTCAAGGAGAACTTATAGCTGAAGTAATTGATAATACTACATCAAGAGGAAGAACAATTAGGTTTATTCCAGAAGATCCAGAAAGAGACTTTCATGACATTATTGACGAATATGGCCAAACTCCCCTACCTAAAGAAATTAAACGAAAAGTTGACAAGAATGATGAAGAAAGATTTCAGACAGTCTACGCAAAAAATATTGGTGCGGTTGCAGCACCTGCAGCAGGGCTACACTTTACTCAAATTATTCTTAAAAAATTAGAACTTCAAGGAGTTAATATTGCAACTGTAACATCACACACAGGGCTAGGGACATTTAAAAATATTGATGTAGAAGATTTAACAAAACACAAAATGGACTCAGAAAATTACTCAGTTCCTGAAGAAACATGTAAAGTTGTAAATCAAGCATTAAAAAATAAAAAAAGAATTATAGCGGTAGGAACTTCATCAATGAAAACATTAGAAACAGCTGTTTCTGCAAATGATACTTTAAAATCAAATTCAGGTTGGACTGATAAATTCATATTTCCTCCATATGAATTTAAAATTTGTAGTGGTTTAATAACTAATTTTCACTCCCCTAAGTCAACACTTCTAATGATGGCTACAGCATATGGTGGATTCGACTTAATTATGAAAAGCTATAAAATAGCAATTAAAAAAAAGTATAATTTCCATACTTATGGAGATGCACTTCTTATTATATAGTATAGTGTTTAAATGAAAAAATATCTTGTTTTGATGGCAGGTGGTTCAGGAACCAGAATGGGAGATAAAATTCCAAAACAATTTATAGAAATTTTAGGAAAACCAATAATAGCATACACATACTCACAATTTAAAAGCATCAAAGATTTAAACACGATAATAGTACTTCCAGAAAAAAAATTTCAATTTTGGAAAGACTACTTATCTAAAATTATTCAAGAAGAAAAAATAATTTATGTGAAAGGTGGAGATAAAAGATTTATTTCTGTAAAAAATGGGTTAAAAAAAATAGATGATGATGATGGAATTGTAGCAATTCATGATGGAGTTAGACCTATGTTATCTAAAAATCTAATTAAAAATTTATTTAAGAGTGCAAAAAAACTAGGTAATGCTATTCCATTTACTCCAATAATTAATTCTTTAAGAAAAGTTGAAGGAAAAAAAAACAAATCAGTTAACAGAAAAAACTATATAAATATTCAAACACCTCAAATATTTAAAATAAAAATTATAAATGACTCATTTAAAAAAGCAACCCAGTTAGACTATACTGATGAAGCTACTCTAATAGAAGAAACTGGTCAAAAAATTAATCTGATAAAAGGTGAACAACAAAATATAAAATTAACTGAAAATGCAGATTTAGAATATTTTAAAAAAATTAATTTTTAATATTCATCTTCATTAAAGAAAAAATCATCTTTTGTTGGATAATCAGGCCAAATTTCTTCAATATTTTCAAATGGATTACCATCCTCCTCAAGCTCCTGAAGGTTTTCAGTTACTTCAGCTGGAGTCCCAGTTCTAATTGAAAATTCTATTAATTCATCTTTAGTTGCTGGCCAAGGGGCATCTTCTAAATGATTTACAAGTTCTAAAGTCCAATACATTTGATTATAAAATTAAAATTTAAGCAAAAAAATGATTTTAATTTACAAAATCAAATAAAAATCACATTATTTTACTTCTAATAATTATTTGTATTTTAATTTTTAGTTTACTTTTGTAAAAGAAATAAAATTATAATATGGCAAATCATAAATCATCAATTAAAAGAATTAAATCCGACGAAACAAAAAAACTAAGGAATAAGTATCAACATAAATCAACTAGAACAGTGATAAAAAAGTTAGGAGAAGAAACCAAAAAAGCTGGAGTTAAAAAATTGTTACCTAAGACAATATCTATGATTGATAAATTAGTTAAAAAGAATATTATACATAAAAACAAAGCTAGTCACCTAAAATCACAATTAGTTAAGCAGACAAATACTTTGAAGTAATTAATTTTAAATCTTTCAATAAATGAAAAGATTATTATTAACTACTATTTTGATAATTTTAGTATCATCTCTATATTATATCTATAATTCCAATATAGAAAAAAATCAATTTGTAAATAAAATAAAAGAATTGAGGATTGAGAGAGAGAATTATATGTATAAATCTAAATCATCACCATTATATAATAAAAATTATAAATTAAGTTATTTTCCTCCGAATATAGATTTTAAAGTGTTAGCTAAAATTAAAGAATTACAAAAATTTGATACAGTTAAACTTTTAACTTCAACTGGAAAATCACAAAAATTTTTAAAATTTGCTAACTTAGAATTTAAACTAAAAAGAAAAATTTATAAAATTCCAGTTTATAAATACTTAAATAAAGAAAATAAAAATGAAATTTTTCTCTGCTTTATAGATGAAACAAATGGAGTATCGACCTATGATGGAGGAAGGTATATAGACATTAGTTTTAAAAATGCTAAAAGAATAGAAATTGATTTTAATAAAGCATATAATCCTTATTGCGTATATGATAGCAAATTCAGCTGTCCAATTCCTACAAAAGAAAATTTTATAGATACTGAAATAATAGCAGGAGAAAAAATATATTTAAATTAATAATATTCAGAAGTGATATACATTTCTATTTTCACTAATTTTATTAATTAAAAAATAATTGATGAAAATTTCATTAAACTGGCTTAAAGAATTTATAAAAATACCAAAAAATTCAATTAAAATTGAATCGATTCTTACAGAGACGGGATTAGAAGTTGATGATATAATAAAAATAAATCCAGATATTAAATCATTAGAAAATTTAGTTGTTGGAGAAGTTATTTCAATCACAAATCATAAAAATGCAGATAAACTTAAAGTGACTCGAATTAATATAGACAGTGAAGAGTTATCAATAATTTGTGGTGCAAAAAATATAAAGATTAGTCAAAAAGTAGTAGTCGCAAAAATAGGAACTGAAATAACTCATATAAATGGAGAAAAAATCAAAATTAAAAAATCAAAGATTAGGGGAATAAATTCACATGGAATGATCTGCGCAGAAGATGAAATTGGAATTGGTCAATCACATTCTGGAATTATTATTTTGAATAAAAATGCTAAAAATGGAGAAAAAGCTAATAAATACTTTGATTTATATGAAGATACAATTTTTGAAATTTCATTAACTCCCAATCGAGCAGATGCAGCTTCGCATCTTGGAGTAGCAAGAGATATTAAAGCAGTTCTAAAAAGTAGTATAAACATGCCAGATGTTTCTCATTTTAAAAGTAAAAAAAAATTTTCTATTAAAATTGACGTTATAGACAATGAAGCATGTCCAAGATACTCTGGATGTATCATAGATAATGTTAAAGTAGGAGAATCCCCATCTTTTATAAAAAAATATCTTACTTCAATAGGATTAACTCCAATAAATAACATTGTAGACATCACAAACTATATACTACATGGAATTGGTCAACCAATGCATGCCTTTGATTATGATAAAATAAAATCAAAAAATATTCAAGTCAAATTTGCGAAAAAAGGAAATATATTTAAAACCCTAGATGGGGTAGAAAGAAAACTTCATAACACTGACCTAATGATTTGTGATAAAGATAGGCCTCTTTGTATTGCGGGAGTTTCTGGAGGAGAATCATCAGGTATCACAACTAATACTAAAAGAATATTCCTAGAAAGTGCATATTTTTCACCTGCTAACGTTAGAAAATCAAGTTTAAACCATCAACTAAAAACTGATGCTTCATATAGATTTGAGAGAGGAACTGACCCAAGTTTAACTGTCTATGCATTAAAACTAGCTTCCTTACTAATTAATAAACATTGCTCAGGTGAAATATCATCAGAAATAATAGATGTATATAAAAATAAAATAAAAAATAAAACTTTTAGTGTTAACCTTAATAGAATTAATTCATTAATTGGTCAGAAAATAGATAAATCTAAAATTTTTAAAATTTTAAATTCTCTAGATATAAAAACAAAAGAAAAAGGAAAAAATATACTTATTTCTGTTCCGCCTTACAGAACTGATGTAACTAGAGAAGCTGATATTGTTGAAGAAATCTTAAGAATTTATGGATATAACAAAATAAAAATATCTAGTAATATTAGGAGTAAATTCTTATCCAATGAAAGACCATCTTCTTTAGAGAACAGTTATCTATTAAGCATTATTAGTTTATTAGTTAATAATGGTTTTAATGAAATTACAACAAACTCACTTACATCATCTAGATATAGAGATAATAAATTTTGGAATGATGATTACACTATTGAAATGATTAACAAGTTAAGTGATGAGCATGCAATACTTAAACAAAGTTTACTATTTACAGGACTTGAATCCATTAAATATAACCTAAATAGAAAACAAAACAATTTAAAATTTTTCGAATTTGATAAAACATACAATAGAGTAGACAATAAAATTAAAGAAACAAAAAAAATTGGTATTTATATGACTGGATTATATCAAGATGAGCATTTTGATGTAAAAAGTAAACAAGTATCCTTTTTTGAATTATTCAATACGATAAATAAAATAATGATTCAATCAAACATAATCTATGATTCTATTGCAACTAAATCAAAAATATTAGATGACTGCATAAATATTACTATTAATAAAAAAACATTAGCCACCATCGGAAAAGTAAAGAAGGAGTTACTTAGTTCATTTGAAATAAATCAAGATTTATACTATGCTGAGTTAGAATGGGAAAATTATACTAATAATCTTAATCATAACTTAAAATACAAATCAATATCTAAATACCCAGAAGTTAAAAGGGATTTATCTATTATTTTAGATGATAAAAAAAATTATAGCGATATTTTAATGATCATAAATAAAAGTAATAAAGTCATAAAAAAAACATCTCTTTATAATGTATATGAGGGTAATAATATTGGAAATAATAAAAAAGCTTATGCATTAAGGTTTGTGCTTCAAGATGAAAATAAAACACTGGATGATAAAACAATAAATAATATAATGAATAATTTAATTGAAGATTTTGAGATAAAACTTAAAGCAGAGATAAGAAAATAAAAATGCCAAATTCATTAAATGCAAAAATAAAAATACTAGAATCAAAACTCAAAATTTTAGTTTCAAAATTAGATCAATTAGAATCTGACAATAAAAAAAATCAAGAAGAAAACTCAAAACTTGAAGTGTCAATAGCAATAAAAAATTATCAACTTAAAAAACAAAAAATTACAAAGTTTAATTTCACAGAAAATAATACTAACAAAGAAGCTAATAATAAAATAAAAGAAAAAATTGATTCAACAATAATAGAAATTGATGAATTAATTAAAAATTTAATTTAAATGGAAAAATTATCTATAAGAGTTATGATTGGGAACAGAACATATTCTATGAAAGTTCCTATAGAAGATGAGCAAAAAGTAAGAAATGCAGGAAAAGAACTTAATAAAAAAATTAAAGATGTTAGTAAAAAAATGAATATTGAAGATCTTCAAGATATTTTAGCAATGATTTCATTTGAACTAATGGTAGAAATAAACAAATCAAATAAAAGAATTACAGAAAGCAATAAGGCTCAAGAAAAAATAAATAATCTAATAAAAATTATAGAAGAAAAAATAACTTAATTATTCTGGAGTATCCTCATTTGGAAATTCATTTTTAAAGTTAATCCAATAGTCTTTAATTGTAGACTTAACTTCTTTTCTTAACCATATTAAACCAATTAAATTTGGAACAGTCATTAATGCAATTGTTATAAGAGAAACATTCCATATAATAGTTGTATCTGCAAAAGAAGCAACAAAGAAACCTATAACATAAATGATTCTATAATATATCACTGAACCAGATCCGAATAAATAGGTCATTGCTCTATCTCCATAATAAGACCAAGCTATTGCAGTGCTAAATGCAAATAAAAGCAATCCAATACTAACAATATAATTACCATACCTCCCTAAAAATCCTCTATCAAAAGCCATTGCTGTTAAAGGAGCACTATGGATTAATGATTTTCCTTCAACAATTACATCATCTTGTATCTTTCCATCCTTAACAGATAATTTACCAGAAAATAAATTGTAATTATTATCAAAGAAAAACACATCTTCAGCTACTGACCTTGCGTGAAGAATTGATAAATCTTCATTTAAAACCCCTCTCACTATTTCAATAGAACCAGAAAATTTAAGTGCCTTCTCAGAGGTCTCGCCTTCATCATTAAGTAAATTAAAAAGTCTTGATCTATCAAAAGAATCTTTTTCTTCATATAGACTATTTAAGATAATCATGTCTGCCTTTGCAAAGATGTTTTGATGTTTCTCATTCCATACCCCAGAAGACAATAAGACTAACCCAGTTATAGTACATATTATAATAGTATCAATAAAAGGCTCTAAAATTGCTACAAGCCCTTCTGATACTGGCTCATTAGTCTTAGCTGACGCATGAGCAATAGGTGCTGAACCTTGACCAGCTTCATTAGAATAAAGGCCTCTATTAACTCCTCTCGATATAGCAAAAGATATTGATGCTCCTAAAAACCCTCCAACTGCAGCACTTCCAGAAAAAACCTCAGAAAAAATTGAAATAAATGATGGTACAATATTTTCGTAATTAAATAGAATAACAGAAAAAGCTCCTAAAACATAAATAAAAGCCATAAATGGGACAAGCTTCTCAGTAATCTTAGCAATTCTTTTTATACCTCCAATTATTACTATTCCAAGTAAAATTGATAAGACACCCCCAGTCAGCATTTTATTTATTCCAAATGAAGCTAACATAGAATTTGAAATACTATTTATTTGTGGAAGACTACCTGTTCCAAAAGAAGATAAAACAGTAGCAAATGCAAATAATATACCTAACCATTTGAGGTTTACTCTATTTCCAAATAATCTAAAATCAGCATTTTTCATAAAATACATCGGACCACCTGACATTGTACCATCTGAAATCTTTTCTCTGTATTTATGTGATAATGTTACCTCTACAAACTTTGTTGTCATACCAACAATAGCTGTCACTAACATCCAAAACAATGCCGCAGGACCTCCAAGGTGAATTGCAAAAGCAACGCCTGCAATATTTCCTGTACCTACAGTCCCTGATAAAGCAGTGGTTAAAGCTTGAAAATGAGATGTATCACCTTGATCATCTTTCTTATCAAATTTTCCTCTTACAACTTTTAATGCAAAACCAAAATATCTTAATTGAGGAAACCTAAGATAAATAGTAAAAAATATACCTGTACCTAGTAATAACGGAACAAACCAAGATGAACTTCCAAGGTACTGGTCTATAAAAATCAAAAACTCATTAAATTCCTGCATTTCTTAAAATTTAATTAAAACTAGTATAGATTATATTTTTCCTTCTATGTATTTGATAATTTTTTCTTTTTCTATCTCAGATTTTTTTATTAACTGGGCTGTTTTTTTTTCTATTTTATTATCACCTGAAATATCTTTTAAATTAATTTTAACATTTAAATAAGCTCCATAAATAGCAGTATGAACACATAGGCAGGCAACGCCTGAATCAGATATAGAGTTCTGATTTCCTTCTTTAGCTAAACTATAAATATGTTTGTAACATTCGTAAGCTTTTTTCATAACATTAAAAGGAACTTCAGCAGCATACAATGTTGAGTTTTTAATTGAATCAAATCTTAATTTTTTTTCATTTTCATTGTTTTTTGGCATCTTATAGGCATTCATTATATTATTAAATGCATTAGAATCTTCATCAACTAAAGATAATAGTTCTTCTCTTATTTTATTAATATCGTAAGCTAAATCACTAAATACATCAACCTTATTCTCCCAACCCCTCGTATTGCAAGACAAATTAGCTACCATTCCAGCAAGAGAAGCTCCTAAAGATCCAACGTAGGATGAAACAGAGCCACCACCAGGAGCAGGAGATTCTCTCAATACCTCATCGGAAAATTCTTTAACAGAATAATCTATAAGTTTTTTATTTTTTTGAGAAATTTTATCTAAATAATACTCAATTATATTCTTTTTAGAATTAAACTCTTTTACTTGATTAAGTCCCAAAGATTCAATAGCAATATTTATTATGTCATCTTCAGGAATTCCAATAGATCTATTTTGTTTTTTCAAAAAATACTTTCCAGCATCAACCATAGATTTAAGTGGTATTAAACCAACTAATTCTGATCCTGTTACCCTAGCCCCCCTTTTTTCAGCTTTACTAGAAACTTCTTCAAATACAGAATGAATAGATGTCTCTGTAATATTTGTTAGGTTCATTGAAATTTGTGCTATGCCAAATTCCTCTATATACCACCCAATTGCCTTTACATGTTTTAGTGAACCAGGAATAGATTCAGGATTACCATTATTATCATAAATTATTTCACCAATAACAGGATGACCTTTTCTTTTTATTCTTCCCTTCTCCCTAACATCAAATGCAATTGCATTTGCTAGTCTAGTTGATTTAGTATTTAAATTAATGTTATAAGCAATTAAAAAATCTCTTACACCTATAGCAGTGGCTCCTGATTTTTTATTAAAAATATTTCCATAATCTGGCTTCCATTCTTTTTTAGATATTTTTTCTTTTAACCCCTCATACTCTCCAGACCTTACATTAGCTAAATTCTTCCTTTTATCTTCTTTTGCAGCATATTCATAAAGGTAAATAGGTATATTAAGTTTTTCAGATACCATTTTAGCTAATTTCTGAGCATATGGGATCAATTCATCATAAGAAATATTTGAGACAGGAATTAGAGGACAAACATCAGTTGCTCCAAATCTAGGATGTTCACCCATGTGTTTACTCATATCGATTTTTTCACTTGCAATTTTTATTGCATTAAATGCTGCGGTAATTACAGACTCAGGATTTCCCACGAAAGTCATAACTGTTCTATTTGTAGCTTTACCTGGATCTACATTCAAAAGATGAACTCCTTTAGTATTAGATATGACATCAGAAATCTCATTAATAACTTCCTGATTTCTACCCTCAGAAAAATTTGGTACACATTCTATAATTTGATTCATAATCACAAAATTAGTTATTAATTATAGATTTTTCCTCTCTTACATATGAATGACGGTTTTAACTTACCTTGATTATATAAAATCTCTCTATAATCATTAGTTTTAAAACCAACAAAATCAGCAATTTTATCTTTCTCAATTGCACCCCTATCATCTAGACCTAGAGCATCTGCTGATCTAAAGGTTATAGCTGAAAAAACTTCTGCATTAGATAATTTTTCTATAGAACCAAGTAATGAAGATTGTTGAAGAAGATCTCCCATTGGTGCAGAACCAGGGTTCCAATCTGTTGCAATTGATAATTTACAATTATTATCTAATAGCTTTCTAGCTGGAGCAAAAGGTATACCTAAACCCAAACTACAGCCTGGCAATACTACAGCAGAGGTTTCTGATTTTGATAAATATTTTATTTCATTTTCATTAATTACCTCTAAATGATCAACGCTTCTTGCACCACAATCAACTCCTACCTTAACACCACCAGATGAAAATTGATTAGCATGAACAGTGATATCAAACCTATCTTTTAATTGTGAGAGATAGCCAAATGATTCAGTGGGTGAAAATGCTTTTTCCTCAATAAAAATATCAATTCTACTAGTTAATTTTTTTTTTTCAATTTGAGGTATTAATTCTTCAATAATCATGTCTAAATATTCTGAAGATGAATTAAATTTTTTTGGAGTCACATGAGCAGCAAGACATGTGGAAACAATATCCGATGGACTAACGTCATTAATTTTGTTTATAATATTTAAAAGCCTAAGCTCTTGCCTTAAACTAGAACCATAGCCTGTCTTAATCTCACAGGTAAGTACTCCCTCCTTAAAATGTCTATCTAACCTACTTATAGTTTCCCTTTCAAGTTCTTCATCAGAAGACTTCTCAGTCGATAACATAGTATTATGAATCCCCCCACCTTCAGAAAGGATCTCTTGATAAGACATTCCGGAGTTCCTTTTTGCATATTCTTCAGAACGCGAACCATAGTGACAGATATGAGTATGGCAATCGATAAAACCTGGAACTAAAACACATGAAAAATCAATTTCTTTAATCATCTCTTCTTTCTTAGACAAAACTGAAAACTTACCAATTTCTACAATTTTATCCCCTGAAACTACTATTCCACCATCTTCAATAATTTCTAATTTATCATCAGAAATAGCTCCCTTTAAAGGAAGTTTTGACATAGTAAGTATTTGACTAAAAGGACCTATTAATCTTCTCAAAATTATATATCTAGATTAAATTTTTTTAAATTATCATTTGCAACTGTATATCCAGCATCACTGTGTCTAATAATACCAAGTGCAGGATCATTATGTAAAACTCTTTTAATACAAGATTCTGCATGTTGGCTACCATCTGCTAAAATCACCATTCCAGCATGTTGAGAATAACCCATTCCAACTCCTCCTCCATGATGAAATGAGACCCATGTTGCTCCACCAGCAGTATTTGACATCAAATTTAATAATGGCCAATCAGAAACAGCATCAGACCCATCAAGCATTCCTTCAGTTTCTCTATATGGAGATGCTACTGATCCACAATCTAAATGATCCCTACCAATAACAATAGGGGCAGAAATTTTCCCTTCCTTAACCAAATCATTAAATAAAATACCTGCCTTTTCTCTTTCTCCCATTCCCAACCAACATATTCTACAAGGTAATCCTTGAAACTTAATTTTTTTTCTTGCTTTTTTTAACCATCTAATCATATTCTTATTTTCAGGGAATGCTTCAATCAAAGCATTATCAGTAGTATAAATATCTTCAGGTTTTCCTGATAAAGCAGCCCACCTAAAAGGGCCTTTTCCCTCACAGAATAACGGTCTTATATACTCTGGTACAAAGCCGTTAATATTAAAAGCATTCTCTTCACCACCTTGTTTTGCAAACTCTCTTAAATTATTTCCATAATCAAAGGTAATAGAGCCTAAAGATTTAAGTTTAAGCATAAGACTAACATGCCTAGCCATACTTTGAAGAGATAACTCTTTATATCTTGATGGATCTTCTTTTCTTAGCAAGATAGCATCTCCATAAGTTATTCCATTAGGTACATATCCATGAACTGGATCATGTGCAGAAGTTTGATCTGTTAATACATCTGGAGTAATATTATCTTTAATCAAATTATCTAATAAGTCACCAATATCACTTACTAATCCAACAGAAATATTTTCTTTTTTTTCTTTAGCTTCTAGCACCCAATCTTTAGCTTCTTCATAAGAATAAGTCATTTTATCAATATATTTTGTGGCAAGCCTTTTTTTTATTCTATTAGGATCAATATCAGCACCCAAAAATGTTGCTCCTGCCATTGTAGCGGCTAGTGGTTGAGCACCTCCCATACCACCTAAACCTCCTGAAACTAATAATTTACCTTTTAATGATCCTCCAAAGTGCATATTTGCACATGAAACAAAAGTTTCATATGTTCCTTGAAGGATACCTTGAGTTCCAATATAAATCCAACTTCCAGCTGTCATCTGGCCATACATCATCAATCCATTATTTTTCAATTTTTCAAAATGTTCCCATGTAGACCATGCTGGAACAAGATTTGAATTTGCAATCAATACTCTAGGTGCCTCTTCATGAGTTCTAACTTTACCTACTGGTTTTCCTGACTGAATTAACAAACTTTCATTATTTTCTAATTCAAGTAATAATCTAATGATATTCTTTGCAGAATCAACATCTCTTGCTGCTTGACCAGAGCCTCCATATACAACTAGATTTTTAGGATCTTCAGCCACTTCTTTATTTAAATTATTCAAAAACATCCTTAAAGGTGCTTCAGTCTGCCAACTTTTTGCATTTAATTCATTTCCTATTGGAGAAAAATAATTTGGGTGATTCGCATACTTATTAATAAACGATGAAGAATCCATAAATTTTATAATGTTAATTCAACTAATTTTTTTGTTTCTATAATTTTAATTGCAGCATCAATATCTTTAGTAAATATTTTATCTTTCTCACAATGACTAATTTTTGAACGAATATAATTATAACATTTATCAAGCTTTAAACCTGTCCTTAAAGGTTTAAAATAATCAAATGCTTGTGCAGAACAAATAAGTTCTATAGCTAATATTTTTTCTAAATTTTTAATAACTCTCAAAAACTTAACAGCTCCAATAGAACCCATACTAACATGATCCTCTTGCCCAAGAGAAGTTGTAATAGAATCTGCACTAGCAGGAAAACATAAATTTTTATTTTCACTAGCTAATGCTGCAGAAGTATATTGTAAAATCATAAAGCCAGAATTAACACCTGTATTTTTCATTAATAATTTTGGTACAACTTTATTTCCTTTAAGTAATAAATAAATACGTCTATCAGAAATATTTCCAATTTCTGAAGCAGCTATAATATTATAATCAATAGGTATAGCAATCGGTTGTCCATGAAAATTACCTCCACTGATAATTTCACTTTTATTTATTACAATTGGATTATCAGTTACTGAATTTAGTTCAATATCTAATACGTTTTTTAAATGTAAATATGCATCCCAACTCGCTCCATGAACTTGAGGAATACATCTAATAGAATAAGGGTCTTGAACCTTATCAGAATCATTATGAGATTCTAAAACTTGAGAGCCTAACAATAAATCCCTAACTTTATTTGTAACAATTAAAGATCCTTTATAAGGTCTTAATATTTGAATTTTATCACTAAAAGATTTTATAGAACTTTGCGTTCCTTCTAAAGTTAAGGAAGAAATAATATCTGCATTATCTAAACAATTTTTAAATTTATTTAGAGCACTGCATCCATATGCTGAGATAAATTGTGTTCCATTAATTAATGCTAATCCTTCTTTTTCTTTTAAAGATAAAGGTATTTTTTTTTCTTTTTTTAAAACTTTTTCTGTGTCTAATTGATTCCCTTTATATAAAAGTTTTCCCTTACCAATTAAAGGCAAAAACAAGTGGGCTAAAGGAGCTAAATCACCAGATGCACCAACAGATCCTTGTGAGGGAACAATTGGAATAATATTATTTTCTATATGCCAGCATATTCTTTTAATAACTCCAATTCTAATACCAGAAAAACCCATACATAAAGAGTGAACCTTTATAATTAACATCAACTTAGAAATTTCAGCAGGAACATTTTCTCCCACTCCAACTGCATGACTTTTTAACAAGTTTTCTTGTAATAACGTAGAATCTTTATTTGATATAATAGTACTACATAATGCCCCAAATCCAGTATTTACCCCATAAACTGTTTGATTTGATTTTATAACATTTTTTATGTGTTCTCTAGAAATATTTATTTTTTTTATTTCTTCATCTCCAATATTACATTCCAACTGATCATTGGATATTTTCAGTGCAGATTCAAATGTTAATTTGTCTCTTCCGTATAAAAATATATTCGATAACATAGTGATATAAAGTTAGTTTTTTTAGTAGAAAAAATTAATTGAAAAAATTATAACTTATTTTTTATGTGATTCATTCAATTTTTTTTGTAGTACATCAAAACATATTTTTTTGAATTTATCTATATCTTTTTTTTCATAACCTTTAGGTGAAATTGGATTATGACAAACTATTTTACAGGGACTCCAAGAAAGTAAAAAAGATCCTTTCATTATTTTATATGCATCTAAAAGAGATACTGGAAGAATTGAAATTTGTTTTTCAATTGCCATTGCAAAAGCTCCATCTTTAAAATCTGCCAATTCAGGAATTTTTTTTGTTTTTATTCCACCTTCTGGAAAAATACCAATACTATGACCCTCATCTATTGATTTAAAACAATTTAAATACGTATTTTTCCTACTATTTTTATCTTCTCTGTTCACCATGATATGAAGATTTTTAAATATATACCCTAATAAAGGAATATTATTTACTTGAATCTTGCCAATAAATTTAAATGGGATATTTAAAGAAGCAAGAGATGGAATATCTATATAAGAAAAATGATTAGAAATTATAATATATTGTTTTTTTAAATCAACATTTTTTTCTAATTTAATTTTTACAGGAATAAAGATTAAAGTAAAGAAAAATCTAGCAATAATATGATGACACCAATATGAAAAATTTAAAAATCTTTTAAACCATATCCCCATCAAGAAGGGTATAGAAAAAAATATCCAAAGACTTGAGAAAACAATAAGTCCGTATATTGAATATAAAAATGTAAATAATTTCATTAATTATAATTTTATAAAGTTAGTAAGATAATTAAACCTTATGAAATGAGAAATAGCAGCAAATGTTAATGCAAAAAATAATGAAACCCATATTCCCACAACTCCTAATTCCAAGATGAAACCTAGATAATAAGATAATGGTATAGCAAAAACCCAATAACATACAAAAGTAATGAAAGTAGGAACTTTAGTATCTCTTATTCCTCTCAAAACACCTAATCCAACTGCCTGAATTCCATCAGGAATTTGAAATAATCCTGCGATGATAAGAAGTGTAGAGGCTATTTCAATTACAATAGAATCTGTAATATAAAGTTGAGGTAATAAATTTCTACAAAAAATAAAAATTAGAGCAAATACACTCATTAGTATTAGAGCTAAATAAAAGTTAGAATGACCTGATTTTCTCAATTCTTCATGATCATTTTTACCATAAAAATAACCTAATGATATCATCGCGGACGAACTAATTCCCGAAATCGTCATATATGAAATACTCGCTAAATTTAAAGCAATTTGATGGGCAGCTAAAGCCTTCGCTCCAAAAGTACCTATCATAACCGTTGCAACACTAAAAGCTCCAACTTCAAATATATACTGTAATCCTGATGGGAAACCAATATTGAATATCTTTTTAAAAGATTTAGTATGAAATAATAGCTTAATACTAAAAATATATTTACTGAATTTTTTACTTAGCAAACAGTATATTAAAATTAAAATAAACATAATAATTCTACTTATTAAAGTAGCATAGCCTGCACCAATAATTTCTAGACGTGGAAATCCAAAAAGACCAAAAATTAAAATGAAATTTAAAATTATATTAATAATATTTGAAAATATAGAGATATACATAGCGGGCTTTGTAAAACCCAAACCCTCAATAAATTGTTTAAATGTTTGGAAAAGAATTAGTGGAATTAATGACAAACAAATCAGATCCAAATATGGAAAAGTATAATTTAAAACATCATAATCTTGACCTAGATAATGGAGATATTTTTTAAAGAAAAAAACTAAAAAAATTAAGAAAATTGAAAATAAGATATTCATGACTAAACCATGAAAAAATATTCTAGAAATATATTTTTGATTATGATTTGATGAGGCAATTAATGGTGTGATTCCAAATGATAAACCAATACAAAACAACAAAACAAATCCAAATATCGAACTAGATAATGAGACAGCTGCAAGTTGAGTAACTCCAAGCTTGCCAACCATAATACTATCAACTACTCCAACTGTTATATGTCCCAACTGACTAAGCATTATTGGAAATGAAAGAAATAAATTTTTTTTTATATGTAAGCTTATTTTCATTAGGTTGCAAATATAAAAAAAGCCCGAGAAATCGGGCTTTTTGAAGTGAATTGTTGTTAAACTTTACTTAACTAATATGATTTTTAATTATAAACTATAATTTGATTAAACTAAACTATTACTATTTTCTCTTTCCAATCATTTTTCTTCTTTTCTTTAACCTCTCAAACATTACTATCTGATCTTTACTTAAAACGAATTTTATATCATTATCTTTTTTAAATATCATCTTTTTTATATCAAGTTCAATTTTTGAAATTTCATCAAATAGGTTATCTATCTTCGCTAGATTTAAATTTGCATTCATTTTTTCAAGTTCTAATTCTAAATGTTTTTTTTTAAAATAATTTTTAAAATCACTTAAAAATTTACGATATTTTTTTTGAATTTTCTGAAACTCATTTCTTTGATTTTCATTAGGTTGCAACATTTCCATAGAATTTTTTATAAGATTTTTATTAACATCTTTGTTATCCATTCTTTTCTTCAATATTTCCATTCTTTCTCTTCTATCATCATCCATTTTATTTATATTCTGAGAAAATAAATTCTGAGAAAAAAAAGAAATCATAATTAATAAACTTAATAGTGTTGAATTTTTGATTTTATAAACTTTTAGTTTTTTTTACGTTTTAATATATTAGACGACAAAATTCAAAAATAATTGTTCTATTAAATGATATTAATTATTAAAAAATGTTAAAACCTTTTTATCAAGAAAAAATTTATGAGGCTGGATGTGATGAAGTGGGTAGAGGATGCTTAGCTGGTCCTGTTGTAGCTGCAGCTGTTATATTTGAAAAAAATTATAAAAACAACACTATTGTAGACTCTAAAAAACTTTCTCCAACAAAGAGAAAAAATATTGAAATAGAAATTAAAAAAGATGCTATTTGTTGGGCTGTAGCCTCCTTAAAAAATGAGCTAGTAGATAAATATAATATCTTAAATGCATCAATTTTTGCAATGCATAAGGCTTTAAATAAATTAGAAATAAAACCTGAATTTATAATTGTAGATGGAAATAAATTTAAACCATACAAAAAAGTAAAGCATGAATGTATAATTAAAGGTGACAATAAATTTTTAAGTATAGCAGCAGCCTCCATAATTGCAAAAAACTATAGAGATAACCTAATGATACAGTTATCTAAAAAGCATAATCAATACTTTTGGAATACAAATTTTGGATATCCAACAAAGGCTCATAGGGAGGCAATAATAAAATTTGGAATAACAAAGTATCATAGGAAATCATTTAAACTATTATAAATTAATCATTAAAATATATCTTTGAGCTATGAAGATAAAAAGCCTTCAAAATGAAAAATACCATATAAATTCAGGTGCAAAAATGATGGCATTTGCAGGTTATAATATGCCTATCTGGTACTCTTCTATTGCTGACGAAAATAATTGTGTTAGAAAAAATATTGGAGTCTTTGATGTTTCACATATGGGCGAATTCATAGTATCTGGAAATGATTCAAAAAAATTTCTACAGATGATGACTACAAATAATATAGAAAAACTTGAAAAAGGCAAAGTACAGTACTCTTCAATTTTAAATAAGTTAGGTGGAATAATTGATGATCTTTTAGTTTATGATTTAGGTAATAAGATGTACATGCTCGTTGTCAATGCATCAAACATTGAAAAAGATCTAAAATGGTTAATAGAGAATAATAATCTAAATGTAATCATTGAGAATAAATCAAATGAATTATCACTTTTTGCCATACAAGGACCAAAGTCTATTCAGCTAATAAATAAAATTTTTAATAAAGATTTCTCTTTAGAAAAATACTACACTTTTAGGGGAGTTCAATCTAAAAGTTTTGGTAATACTTTAATTTCAGTAACTGGTTATACTGGAGCTGGTGGATTTGAATTATATGTAGAAAATAAATATGCTTTTAAGTTATGGAATAAAATAATAAATTATGGAAAGGAGTTTAAAATCCAGCCAATTGGTCTTGGAGCGAGAGATACACTTAGATTAGAGATGGGTTTTTGTCTACACGGAAATGATATTGATGAAAACATTAATCCTATAGAAGCAGATTTAGGATGGATATGTAAGAAAAAAATTGATTTTATTGGAAAGAATACTGTAGAAAGAGATAGAAATAATAGTCCAACAAAAATTCTTATAGGATTTAAACTAAAAGAGAAAGGAATAGCGAGAAAAGGATATAAAATTTTCAATAAAGAAGATCACCACATTGGAGAAGTGACAAGTGGTTCTATATCACCCTTCTTAATGAAATCAATTGGAATGGGATATATTAATTATAAGGAAAATAAAATATCTAAATCCATATATATCGAGGTTAGAAATAAAAAAATTGAAGCAGAAATTTCCAAAAGACCATTTATATGAAATCTATAGATATATGCCTAACTCATGAGCAATTAAATAATTATGACCATGTTGGAAAAGTTGTTGTTATTATAGATGTCCTTAGAGCAACAAGTACAATAAATACTATTTTGTATCAAGGTGCTAAATTAGTTAAACCTGTTGAGTCTTTAGAAGAGTGTAAAAAGTTAAAAGATGAAAAATATATCATTATGGCAGAGAGAATGGGGAAAAAAGTTGAAGGCTTTGATTATGGTAATTCTCCAACAAAAATTAAAAAAAATCAATTGAAAGGTTGCAAAGTAGCGATAACGACAAGCAATGGAACAAAAGCAATCATTAAGACAAAAGGATCAAAATTTTCATTAATTGCATCATTTCTTAATATTAGTAAAGTGATTAATTTCATAAATGAAGAGTCAGAAGATACATTATTGGTATGCTCAGGATGGCAAGGAAGTGCTAATTTGGAAGATACTTTATGTGCAGGTGGTATTATTTCAGGATTAAATGATTATAATACAATTTCTGACGTAGCGCTTATAGCAAAAAAATTATATGAATCCTCAAAAAATAATATTTTAAAAGAAATGATGAAATCATCTCATGCAAAAAGACTATCTAGCTATGATAATATTTTAGATATTGAATTTTGTTCTAAATTGGATACTCAACCAATAATACCAATACTTAAAGAGGATTTCTTGACTCTATTGTAACTTTTTATTTTTAAGATGTCTCTCTGAATCTCTATGATTCTTTTTTTTAATATTTTTTTTAAGAGCTTCTGTTAGATCAACGCCCGTTTGATTAGATATGCATATTAAAACCCAAAGAACATCAGCTAACTCATCTGAAATATCTAAGTTTTCCTCACCTTCTTTATAGGATTGTTCACCATATTTTCTTGATACTATTCTAGCAAGCTCTCCAACCTCTTCCATTAGTATTGTAGTATTAGTTAATTCATTGAAATATCTTACCCCCTTTTCCTTTATCCAAGTGTCCACAATTTTTTGTGCTTCTTTTATAGTCATTTTTAAAATTATATTTTAATTTAATTTAAATTACTTAATCTTAAATGTATTTTTAAATATGGAAGAAGTTAATCAAACATTTTCTCTTATAAACAATAAAAAAATTGATGTTCTTGAGCTTTCAACTATTCTATTAATTTTAGCATCTATTTTTTCTATTATAAACTTAAGATTACTAAAGCTACCTCAAACAATAGGGTTAATGATTCTTGCAATTGCATTATCAATTTCTAGTTTACTTTTAGGCCTACTCTTTCCATCTATTCTTAATTTGGCAAAGGCAATTACTGAAAGCTTTGATTTCAACTTTGTTTTGATCAATGTTATGCTTCCTTTTCTGCTTTTTGCTGGAGCTATATCTATAAATGTCCATCAACTCTTGAAAGACAAAATTACTATTTTATTTTTAGCATTATTTGGAGTTTTATTTTCAACTTACATTATAGGTAATCTAACATTCATTTTGATTCAGCTTCCTGTTTTTGGATTAGAATCAATTGGAATTACATATATAGATTGTTTGTTATTTGGAGCTTTAATAGCACCTACAGATCCAATCGCAGTTCTTTCAATTGTTAAAAAAATGAATCTGTCTCCTATTACCAAAACTAGAATAGCAGGAGAATCTTTATTTAATGATGGTATTGGAGTTGTTGTTTTTCTAACTCTAATAGGTATAAAATCTAGTGGTATTGATAATGTAACTATCCAGTCAGTTGTATCTTTATTTGTAACAGAAGTCATCGGTGGAGTAGCATTAGGTGCATTAGTTGGTTATTTAGGATTAAAACTTGTAGAATATATAGAAAATGAACATGTTGAATTAGAAGTCCTTTTAACAATTTCTATGGTTTTATTATTATCAGTTATTGCAACCCGATTTCATTTATCAGGTCCATTAGGAGTTGTTATCCTAGGCCTTTTTTTAAATAAGCAAGCAGATTTGAAAAGTGATAGAAATCAAGAAAAGGCAATGGGCGATTACGTTTACAAATTTTGGCACTTACTAGATGAGACTTTAAATGCTATCTTATTCATTTTAATAGGATTAGAAATTATATTATTATTTGAAAGCTTTAATTTAGTATATCTTTTACTCTCAATAATAACAATTGTTATAGTGGTTTCTACAAGATGGGTTGCGGTTTCAATTCCTATATTTATACTTTCTATGTTTAAAACATTTGAGAAGAATACTGCATTAATTATTACTTGGGGTGGACTAAGGGGTGGCTTAAGTATAGCTCTTGCACTGAATCTTCCAGATGACTTAGGAGATGTAAAGTCATTAATTTTAATACTTACTTATGGTGTGGTCTTATTTACAATATTAGTTCAAGGACTAACAATGAAAAAAATTATTAATTCAAATTAATTTCTAAAAAACTATTTAGATTTTAAAAAAAGATAAGCATCAAAAAAATTATTAATTAATCTTCTTTTAAGGAAAAAATTAAAATTACTTTTGAAAAAAATTTTTATTTATTTTGATAGGTCTAATAAGTATTAATTATAAAACTGCACCTTTAGAAATTAGAGAAAAATTTTACTTCCAATCCACGGAAAAAATAATTACTTACTCCTTATTCTTTGAGTCAATAATTATAGTAGTAGGTCCATCATTTATGAGGCTCACTTTCATATCACCCCCAAACTCTCCTGTCTGAATTTTTTTACCTATAGACTGTTCAAAAACCTGAATAAGCTTCTCATACATTTTATTTGCATACTCAGGTTTTGCTGCCTTAATAAATGACGGCCTATTTCCCTTCCTAGTTGAGCCGTGTAAGGTAAACTGACTTATCAATAGTATATCACCTCCTACGTCAAGCAAACTCTTGTTCATTTTTCCCTCTTCATCATTAAAAATCCTTAGGTTAATTATTTTATTAGATATCCAGTCAAGATCAACGTCATTGTCATCATCTATAAAACTTGCAAGTACCATAAAACCTTTTCCTATCTCCCCAATTACCTTTCCTAAAACTTTTACATCTGAATTAATTACCCTCTGAACTACTACCCTCACAATGTCTTACTTTTCTCCCACTCCAAAAAATTATCTATATCTTCTTTTATTGAATCATATATCCAAGCTATTAAAGCCACATCATCAATAATTCCAGCTACTGGAATAAAATCTGGAATGAGGTCAATTGGATAAATGAAATATATAAGCCCAGCAACTAGAAGACATATAGTCTTCCATGGAACATATGTATACTCTTTCGAATTATAGGCATTAATCATCCTTATAAATAGTCGTAAATAATTATTAAGCTTTTCGGAAGTTTTTTTATTATTAGATAATTCTTTTAATTTCTTTAGAACATCCTCAATAAGTTTCTTAAGTTTCTTATCATCATTTATTATGATATTTGCCTTTGATAAGTAATCTTTAAGAGAATTATCTTTACTCATATTATTTTGTTGTCTCTAATAAAAAGCTTGAGCTATCTAAGTCACCTTCCAGAGGTGGATTCTTTTTTATTATCTCAATCCTACACAATTTAATATTTTTTATTTCAGCATGAACTCTGGATGATATTTTATGTGCAACAGTTTCAATTAATTTGCAAGTTTTAGACATTTCAAACTCAACAATTGAAAATAATTCTCCATAGTCTACAGTTCCTTGAATCTTATCATCATAGGATATTTTATCAATATCTACTGATATATTTACAACAAAATTATTTCCATTCTCTCTCTCAAATCCAAATACTCCAATCTTTGAATTAAAATTTAATCCATTAAGTGATATAGTTGATTTATTGATTTTCATCGAAAGTATCAAAAAATGATTTTTGACTGCTTGTATTACTTGACTTTTTTTCAGTAGTCTCCTCTTTAATTTCAATATCTCCTTCATTATTATGTAAATAACTCTGATGAGTATTTTCACTAATTAATTCTTCCTTCATAGAATCTTTAAGTTCACTGTCTTTTTCTATATTTTGCTCAGCTTCAAGAATATCTTCTCTCTCATTCTCATTCTCATTCTCATTCTCATTCTCATTCTCATTCTCATTCTCATTCTCATTCTCATTCTCAATAATAGAATTTTTATCTTTATTCTTTTTAGATTCAGTATTTAGTTCATTAACCCGATCTTTAACTTTCTGAACATTATCATTTGTAAAAAGATCATTTTGAAGAGAATCTAATTCATCTTCTTTTGCCTTATCTTCAGATTCTTCTTCTTTAATGTCATTAATTATTTCAGAAGGAATTTCTTCACTTTCTTCATCTAAACTTAATTCTACTTCATTGAAGTCTTCTTTTTCTTTTTCTTCAGATTTTTCTTCTTTAAACTCATTAATTATTTCAGAAGGAACTTCTTCACTTTCTTCATCTAAACTTAACTCTACTTCATTGAAGTCTTCTTTTTCTTTTTCTTCAGATTTTTCTTCTTTAAACTCATTAATTATTTCAGAAGGAACTTCTTCACTTTCTTCATCTAAACTTAACTCTACTTCATTGAAGTCTTCTT
>Ga0209709_10000058_pt1 | contig 100427 bp, 86 predicted proteins | sample ArcticOcean_MG_C_2_FD_187435 | JGI IMG/M metagenome (GOLD analysis project Ga0209709, IMG submission 187435) | Marine microbial communities from western Arctic Ocean - ArcticOcean_MG_CB4_136 (SPAdes) (version 2) | ecosystem: Environmental > Aquatic > Marine > Oceanic | place: Arctic Ocean...
CTCACCCTAAATTATATACTGCAATTTACAATTTTTTTTTTATGTTATAAATCACTAAAAATCAGTAATTTAAAAAAAAATAGTTATCTATGCCTCTAAAATTTATTAACAAACAGGCAATTTTTATAAAATTTTACGTTGTCTCAGGGAGTCAATAAAACAATATAAATGAAAATCATCAGAATATTTTTAATAATAGTCTTCTTGTTTATAACAGGATGTAATGAGCTAAATAATTCAAGACAAAACCAGTTGATCGCTAGGGTTGAGAATAACTATCTGTATATGTCTGATATTGATCAAATTAATTTGAAATTTTCATCAGTATCAGATAGTATTTTTAAAATACATAATTACATTAACACATGGGCCAAAAATATCTTGTTATATGATAAATCTCTTTTGAATATAAAAGATGAAAACAAAAAAGCTCTAGATAAATTGTTGAACCAATACAGATTAGACCTTTATAATAATAATTATAAGTCATCAATTGTTAAAGCACAAATTGACACATTGATTACTCAAAATCAATTAAATGGCTATTATAAAATTAATAGTTCTATGTTTTTATTAAAAGAATCACTTTATAGTTATAGGTTTATAGGGTTTCCTAAGAACAATATTGATAGAAATGAAATAACTAAGCGATTTATTCGGTATTCTGATTTAGATAAAACTTTTCTTGACTCTTTGTCATTTCAATTCTCTAATTCATTTCGAAATGATACTATGTGGTCTAATAAAAAAGCACTTCTGCAAAATGCTTCATTTTTGACATCAAAAGATTTATTTAATATAAAAAAATCACAAATATTTGAAGTTGAGGACACAATCCAAGTATATTTGTTTAAAATTGAAGACTATTTATCTAAAAATGAAATCGCGCCATTATCCTCGGTGGAAAATACGATTAGAAACATTGTTTTTAATCAACGAAAACTAGAGTTCTTAAAAAACTTTGATCAAGAAATTATAAATGATGCAATACAAAATAAAAAATTTGAAATATATCAGTAAATCATTTTTACTAATATTGATGATAGGGTTTAGCCAGAATTTACTTTCACAATCTAATTCATCCAAAATCAAAGTTGATGGAGTAGCCTCAGTTGTTGGAGATTTTGTAATACTTGATTCAGACATTGATAGAATGTATGTAGACATGGAGTCTCAGGGACTTTCAACGAAAGATGTTTCAAGATGTGAGTTAATATCTAAGTTAATGGAAGATAAGCTATATGCTCATCACGCTATACAAGACAGTCTTGAGGTTAGTGATCAAGAAATATATGATTATGTTGGACAAAGTATTGATTATTTTACTGAACAGCTAGGTAGTATGGAAAAAGTCTTAGAGTTTTACAATAAACCTGATGAAGCAAGTTTTAGAGAAGAATTGTTTGAAATAAACAAAATTCAAAAGCTTTCCGCTAATATGCAAGAAAAAATTATTGAAAAAACATCTATAACACCAGAAGAGGTAAGGGAGTTTTTTGAGTCAATACCTAATTATGATTTGCCTGTTTTTGGAACTGAATTAGAGATTTCTCAAATTGTTATGTCTCCCATAGTTTCAAAAGATGAAGAAAAAAGAATTATAAATCAACTTAAGTCATTTAAGGTTGATATTTTAGAAGGAGGTTCTAGCTTTGCTTCAAAAGCAATTTTATATTCACAAGACCCGGGTTCTCGATCTACTGGAGGAAAGTATACACTTCAAAGAAAAAGACCAAGAATGGTTAAAGAGTTTAGAGATGTAGCGTTTAGATTACCCGAAGGAGATATATCAGAGCCTTTTAAAAGTGATTTTGGTTGGCACCTTCTCAAAGTAGATAAAATTCGAGGACAAGAAGTAGATATAAGACACATACTTTTGACTCCCAGGATAGATGGTAAGGACCTAGCTCAATCTAAAAATACTTTAGATACGTTGCGTAAAAGAATTATTGACAAAGAAATAAGCTTTAAAGATGCAGCTTTATATTTTTCGTCCGAAAAAGAAACAAAAAATAACGGAGGGGTATTAATTAACCCAATAACTGCTGATTCTCGTTTTGAGCTCACTAAAATTGATCCTGTTTTATACAATCAGATAAGATATCTAAAAGACAATGAGATTTCAGTTCCATTAATTGAAGAGGATAAATCAGGTATTAAGAAATATAAGATTTTAAAAGTAAGTAATAGGTTTGATGAGCATACTGCAGATTTTTCAATGGATTATATTAAAATTAAAGAATTAGCCTTGAAAAAGAAAAAACTTGATGCTGTTCAAGAGTGGATGAAAGATAAGATTAAGTCAACTTACATTAATATTAATCAAGATTATAGGTCTTGTGATTCTAAATACAATTGGTTGAAAAAATAATCTATCTGAAATATTTTAATGGAACCCAAAGCATTCCAAAACATTTACCACCGTTTTTATTTATATTTTTGTGGTGTATTTTATGAGCCCTTCTTAATCCTTTTGCGTATTTGTTATTAGTTTTTTTAAATATTTTAAACCTTTGATGAATAAATATATCATGGACTATAAAATAAGATAATCCATATGCGAAAATTCCAGTTCCAATTGGAAGTCCGGCCCAAAAAGAATATTCACTCCATGCATAAATATTTGAAATACTAACAACTGCATAAAAGATAAAAAATAAATCATTTCTTTCAAATCTTGAACTGTGATCCTTTTTATGATGGTCTTTATGTAACTTCCATAAAAACCCATGCATAATATACTTATGACTAAACCAAGCCATAAACTCCATTATGAAATAACTAATACTGAAAACTATAGTAAAGAATATTATTTCAATCATTTTTATAAGAGGTTTAATTTGTAATTTAAATAAGATTTTGCTAAAACACCTATTTTTTGATAATTAGGAACACGAATTCTTGATTTTTTTATATTTAATGAGGGCGTTTTTTTTAATTTCTTTAGAAGCTTATCATAGTATTTATAAGCAATATAAACCCCAAATCTTGCTTCGTCAGGTAATTCAAAAATACCTACTAAAGCCAATTTAAAATCTTTTTCAATTTCTAAAATTATTTTATTTTTTGATTTTTCATCAAATTTATTAACATTAATACCAGGGAAATAAGTTCGATTTAAGCCTTCAAAGTCAAGGTTTAAATCTCTAAGAAAATTAACTTTTTGAAAAGCAGAACCTAATGAAATTGCATATTTTTCTAGTTTTGAGTATTTATCATGATTACCTTTAGTAAAAACAGTTAGACACATTAAGCCAACTACATCAGCAGATCCATATATATACTCTTTATAGTCACTGTCAGTTTGATAATTTTTTTTTTCTAAGTCCCATCTCATGCTTTTTAGAAATGCTTTGATTAAGTTTTTATCAATGCCATATTTATTTACTGTTTTTTGAAAAGAATTTAATATTGGATTAAGACTTATGCCCTGTTCCAATGAGGTATATAATTCTTTTTCAAACCTGTTAAGTAAATCTTCTTTTGGATAGTCATGGAAAGTATCAACAATTTCATCAGTAAAACGAACAAATCCATATATGTTGTAAACATCTTGTCTTATAGATTTGTGGAGTAGCCTAGTAGCCATTGAAAACGATGTGCTATATAACTTTGTCACATTTCGACTACATTGCTCTGAAACGGTATCAAATTTTTTTTTCATTATTAGAATAAGAGAAAATTGTAATATTTATTCAAATTTACAAAAAAATAAAAATCAAATAAAAAAATTGATTTAATGTGCGCACGAGAAGACTCGAACTTCCACGAGATTTAATTCTCACTAGGCCCTCAACCTAGCGCGTCTACCAATTCCGCCACGTGCGCGCTGTGTGACCTGACTGGGGCTCGAACCCAGGACCCTCTCCTTAAAAGGGAGATGCTCTACCAGCTGAGCTATCAAGTCTAAAAAAAGTGACCTGACTGGGGCTCGAACCCAGGACCCTCTCCTTAAAAGGGAGATGCTCTACCAGCTGAGCTATCAAGTCAATTTTTAGGGTGCAAATATAGTGTCTATAAATGTATTATTCAATTTTATTTTGTTTTAAATTTGAGGGTATTAATAATGTTATTTTGAATAATAAAATAGTTTTAATTGGTTATATGGGTTCTGGTAAAACAGCTGTAGGTAAAGAGCTTTCAAAAATATTTAATATTCCTTTTATTGATTTAGACGATGAAATTGTTAAAGTTGAAAAAAGATCAATTGATAAAATATTTGAAGAAAATGGAGAGTTGTATTTTAGAAAAGTTGAACACGATTGTTTAAAAAATATTTTAAAATCATCTGTTTTGAGTGTTATTTCTTTAGGTGGAGGAACTCCATGTTATTACAATACAATTAAAATGTTAAATGATAATGATAAAGTTAACACTGTTTTTTTAAGAGCAAGTGTTAATAATTTAGTAGAAAGATTATCTAAAGAAATTAATCACAGGCCTAAAATAAAAAATTTAAAAACTAAAACAGTATTAAGCGAATTTATTGGAAAGCATCTGTTTGAAAGAAACCATTTCTATAACAAATCAAAATTCATCATAAATACAAATAACAAGTCTATTAATGCGGTAGCAAAAGAGATTGAATTATTTTTAACTTAAAAAAACACCTTCCTTTTCTTTAGTGTCAAACACAACCGTAATGTGCTCTTTGACTGAAGTTGATAAAGAAATTCCTTTAAAATCTGCTTTGATTGGATATTTTTTATGATTTCTATTCACCAGGACTACAGTTTGAATTTTTTTTAAAGAAATACCAAGAAAAGCATTAACTGCATATAGCAAAGTAGAACCGCTATTTAAAACATCATCTATAATAATTATTGATTTATTTTTTAAACTTTGAATATTAGAAGATATTCTAACTCCGTTTCTTGGATTTTCTTTATCAATTTCTAATTCAATTTGATGAACATTAAAAGCACTTATTCTTTTTAAGAACTCTCCTATGCGTTTACTTAAAATTATTCCATTAGATGAGATTCCAACAAGATATATTTCTTTGAGATCAATGTTTGATTCATATATCTGAAAAGCTATTCTTCGAGTAGCATTTCTAATATTTTTTTCGTTTAGGATTTTATTTTCTTTCATATTTAATAAAGCATTAATATAAAAATTTATTTGTCATCTTTTTTAAACTCATCAATTTCTCTTCTATCCTTTTTCGTAGGCCTTCCTAACCCCCTGCTTCTATTAATTATTTTATTTAAACCTTGACTTTCTTTGTTTTCAAAAGCATTTTTCTTGGTCAAATCTTGACGATAAATATCTACAATTTTTGCTCCCACTCTTGATTTAGGTATATCTAAAACTTTAAATTCATAATTTATTTGATCTTTTCTCACCAAAACTAAATCTAGGGGTAAAATATCTCTTGAAGGTTTTAATATTTGATTTTTTAAACGAACATGTCCCTTTTTACATGCATTTGTAGCTAGTGACCTTGATTTATAATATCTCAAATACCATAGTAATTGATCAATTCGCATTTTAAAACTTAGTTAAAATTTATACAAAAATAAAGTAAAATTGTATCTTGCGCTGCAATTTTGTCCTATGAAAATTAATTTTTTGAAAAGTATCAATTTAGTTTTGATTTTATTTTTGTTTAGTTGTGAAAATAATAATGATAATAATATTGAGGAAGTTGTTGTTAGAGATGCGTCGGTGCAATCACCTGAAGACGATATTGAATTAAGATTATATTTGGAGAGTCATTTTTATAATTACGAAGACTTTGAATCATTCCCCAATGACTATTCTTTAAAAATAAAAATTGACACTCTCTCTGGAGATAATATTAATAAAACACCACTTATTAACATGGTTCAAGAGCAAAACTTAACTGTTAAGCAAGACGATATTGATATCCCTCATAAACTATATTATTTGGTTGCTAGAGAAGGAAACTCTTCCAGACCTTCAAACATTGATTCAACCTTTGTAACCTATCAGGGAAGTCTAATTGACGGTTCTATTTTCGATTCTCGTGATTTACCATTGTGGTTTGATTTGGCACAAGTAGTTCAGGGTTTTAGAATGGGAATCACAAACTTTAAGTCAGGAAGTTATTCTGTAAATACTAATGGATCTGTCAATTTTGAAGGTTTTGGACAGGGTGTTATGTTTTTTCCATCAGGGTTAGGCTATTACAGTAATACTAATTCAGGTATACCACAATACTCTCCTTTGATTTTTAGTGTTTCACTATTAACAATGAATATTAGTGACCATGATAATGATGGAATTGCTTCTTACCTTGAGGACATTGACCTTGATGGTGAGCCATTAAACGATGATTCTGACGGAGATGGAAATATTAATTTATATGATGCTGACGATGATGGAGATGGAGTGCTCACGATTAATGAATTAGACAAAGACAATGATGGAGTTATTGATGATACTGATGGAGACGGGGTCCCTGATTATTTAGATCCAAATACCTCTAATTAATTTTATAAGAAAATCCTAATGATAATAAAGACGCTCGATTATCAATATTAGCAACATTTATATTGCTTTGTTTTTGCAGTAATTTAGTTTCTAAAGAACTAAGGCCTTTTTCATACCTTAGGTCAAATTGGAGTTTACCTATATCTAAACGAGCTCCTATATTTAAGCCCACAATTGATTTACCTTTCACTTCATCTAAGTTGAATGTATTACTTTTTTCATTTAAAATATACTGAAAAGATGGACCGATAAAAGCACTTATAAAAGGCATAATTTTATACCCAATAGTTATGGGTAATTCAATTTTTTCTTGAATTAAATCATTACTTTTTTTTGTTTTACTGAACTGAAGTTCAGTTCTTAAATTAAAAATAATTACATCAATAGAAGCATAACTTCCAATAAAAAAACCTTGAAAATTATTTTTAGTAATTTTATTTTCAAAAGCTTCAGAAATTATCGAAATATTGGAACTATTATTTAAATTAACTCCAGCTTTAAATCCATAATCAATTTGACTATGAATTGATAATGGTATTAATAAAATTAGAATTAAATAAAAATTTTTCATGTAAACTATTTTCTTTTAAGAACTTTCTCCACTTTAGTAATAATATTCTTACTACTTAAGCCATATTTTTCCATTAATTGACTTGGAGTACCAGATTCTCCAAAGGTGTCATTTGTTCCTACAAATTCTTGTGGAGAAGGAAGGTTTACTGAAAGTGTTCTGGAGACACTTTCGCCAAGTCCTCCATAAATATTGTGCTCCTCAGCGGTTACAACAGCTTTAGTTTTAGAAACAGAGTTGATTATAATTTCTTCATCTAAAGGCTTTATTGTGTGGATATTAATAACTTCAGCTGAAATACCTTTTTTAAATAAACCTTCAGCAGCTTTAAGTGACTCCCAAACCAAGTGGCCAGTTGCAATAATAGTTACATCACTACCTTCATTTAGTAAAATACCTTTTCCGATTTTAAAAGAATTTTTTTCTGGAGTGAAATTTGGAACTTTTGGCCTTCCAAATCTTAAATAAACTGGACCAATATGATCTGCTATTGCAAGAGTTGCAGCTTTTGTTTGATTGAAATCACATGTGTTGATTACAGTCATCCCTGGAAGCATTTTCATAAGTCCAATATCTTCTAATATTTGATGTGTTGCTCCATCTTCTCCTAAAGTAACTCCAGCATGTGAAGCACAAATTTTTACATTTTTACCTGAATATGCTATTGACTGACGAATTTGATCATATACCCTTCCTGTTGAAAAGTTTGCAAAGGTTCCAGTGAATGGAATTTTACCCCCAATAGTTAATCCAGCTGCAATCCCCATCATATTTGCTTCAGCAATACCTACTTGAAAAAAACGTTTTGGATTTTCTTTTATAAATTGATTCATTTTTAATGAACCTATTAAATCTGCACATAGTGCAACAACATTTGGGTTAGTTCTTCCAAGCTCAGTTAATCCGGCTCCAAACCCAGATCTAGTATCGTTTGCACCCGTATCTATATATTTTTTCATAATATTTTTATTAATAATCACCTAGTGTTTCTAAGTTTTGAGCAAGTGCTATTTCAAGTTGATCGTCGTTTGGAGCTTTTCCATGCCAAGCATGAGTGTGCATCATAAAATCAACGCCATTACCCATTTCAGTTTTCATTAAAATAGCTATTGGAACACCATTTCCAAGATGACTCTTTGCTTCATTTATTTTTGAAATAATTAATTCAATATTGTTTCCTTCTTCTAATTCTAATGTTTTCCATCCAAAAGACTCAAATTTAGATTTTAAACTTCCTAAGTTAAGAACATCGTCAGTTGATCCATCAATTTGTTTTCCATTTAGGTCAATGGTTGCAATTAAATTGTCAACTCCCTTTGCGGATGCAAACATTAATGCTTCCCAATTTTGACCCTCTTGAAGTTCACCATCTCCCATTAAAATAAAAACTGTTTTAGAATCATTATTAATTTTTTTACTTAAAGCGGCACCAATAGCAACTGATAGTCCTTGACCAAGCGATCCCGAGGCAACTCTTATTCCAGGAAGCCCCTCATGAGTTGTTGGATGACCTTGTAGCCTTGAATTGATTAATCTAAAAGTATTTAATTCGTTTATATTAAAATATCCACTCCTAGCTAAAACACTATAAAAAACAGGAGAAATATGCCCATTTGATAAGAAAAAAAGATCTTCTTTTTCACCATTCATATTAAATTCTGGATTATGTTCCATAATCTCGCTATATAATGCTACTAAAAACTCTGCACAACCTAAAGAGCCGCCAGGATGTCCAGAATTAACCTTATGAACCATTCTTAGAATATCCCTTCTTACTTGTTTAACAAAGGCTTCTAAAGATAAAATGTCTGTCATATTAAATTGATTTTATGTGATAAGCAATATTACATTAAATGCAAATATCAGCAAAGCTCAAACTTTGGTAATTTTTATAGTTTATTAGTAATTAGTTAACATTACAATCTTCTCTTACTATAGATTGGTATCTTTACTATTTATTTTTATATGAAATTTAGTTTACATCAAACAGATAGTAATTCAAAAGCAAGAGCTGGGACTATTTTAACAGATCATGGAGAGATTCAAACACCTATTTTTATGCCGGTCGGGACTTCTGGAACTGTTAAAGGAGTTCATCAAAGAGAGTTAGAAAATGATATTAAACCTGATATTATATTGGCTAATACCTATCATTTATATCTTAGGCCAACAACCAAGATTATTGAAGCTGCTGGTGGAATTCATAAATTCATAAATTGGAAAAAGCCGGTCTTAACTGATTCTGGTGGATACCAGGTTTATTCCTTGTCTGCAAACCGAAAAATAAAAGAGGAGGGTGTTAAATTTAAATCTCACATAGATGGATCATTTCATTTTTTTACACCAGAAAGTGCTATTTCTATACAGAGAAAAATAGGTGCTGATATAATTATGGCATTTGATGAATGCACCCCATATCCTTGTGATTTTCAATATGCAAAAACATCAATGAAAAGGACTCATCGTTGGCTTGATCGTTGTTTTGCTCAAAATGAAAAAGAAGACTTTATTTATGGTTATTCGCAAACACTTTTTCCAATAATTCAAGGAAGTGTATATAAAGACCTTAGAAAAGAGTCAGCAGAATATATTTCTAATAAAAATGCTTTTGGAAATGCTATAGGCGGTCTGTCGGTAGGTGAACCTGCAGAAGAAATGTATGAAATGACGGAAGTAGTTACTGCTCTTTTACCAGAAGATAAACCTAGGTATTTAATGGGAGTAGGTACTCCAATAAATTTACTTGAAAATATTTCTTTAGGAATAGACATGTTTGATTGTGTAATGCCTACAAGAAATGCAAGAAATGGAATGATTTTTACTGCAAATGGAACAATAAATATTAAAAATAAAAAATGGGAGTTGGATTTTTCATTGCTTGATTCAGACAACTATTGTTTTGTGGATATTTCTTATTCTAAGTCATATGTTAGACATCTTTTTACTGTTAATGAGATGTTAGGTAAGCAAATATGTACAATTCATAATCTTGCTTTTTATATGTGGTTGGTTCGAGAATCTAGAAAACATATATTAGCAGGAGATTTTATATCATGGAAAATAAAAATGGTGAAACAATTAGACCAACGCTTATAGAATGAAACTTATTGATTGGTATATTATAAAAAGATATTTAGGAACTTTTTTCGTAATGATTTTATTGTTTATTCCAATAGGAATAATGGTAGATATTGCAGAGAAGATAGATAAGTTTAAAGAGAATGAGGTGCCATCTAGTGCTCTTTTTAGTTACTACATTGATTTTACTTGGTATTTTTCAAACCTTTTATTCCCTATATTTCTTTTCTTATCAGTTATTTGGTTTACATCAAAACTAGCTAATAACTCAGAGATAATAGCAATATTGAGTTCAGGAATTTCATTTACTAGGTTCATGAGACCATTTATGATTTCAGCTTTACTTATAGCTATAATTGCATTTGGAATGGGAATGTTTATTGTTCCAAATTCCAATAAAGGTTATAATGAATTTGTGTTTAAGTACATAAAAAAGAAAAATGAAAGAAATACCTCATATCTGTTTAAGCAAATTAATCCTGAAGAGTTTATTTATGTTAGTAGCTATAACCCATTGAGAAAGAGAGCTAATAACTTTACGCTTGAAAAGTTTAATAAACAAAAGTTAGAATTAAAAATAACAGCTGAAAGTATTCGTTGGGTTCAAAAAGATTCATTTTTTCGACTTTCAAACTACACTAAAAGAACTGTAAATGGGGATAATGATTTTTTTGAAATATTAAAAGTAAAGGACACTATTTTTGATTTTAAAATTGATGATCTTGCTCCGGTTAATTATAAAGCAGAAACATTAACAATGCTTGATTTGAATGATTTTGTCAGGAAAGAAAAGGAAAGTGGATCTGTAATGATCAACTCTCATTTATTAGTAAGGCACAAAAGGTATAGTTTGCCGTTAGCATCTTTTATCTTAACCATTATAGCAGTTTCCATGTCTTCTTTTAAAAGAAGAGGAGGTATGGGAGTTAATTTAGCCTTTGGAATTACTCTTGGGTTTTTATTTATTTTTTTTGATAAAATCTTTGGAGTATTAGTAACAAAATCAAACTTCTCTCCTTTTTTAGGGGCATGGCTCCCACTATTTCTTTTTGGTGTTTTAGCCATTTTTTTATTAAAATATGCAAAACGATAAAATTAAAGATTTAATCCATTTTCACTTTTTAGTTTTTCTTTGGGGATTTACATCAATATTAGGTGCTCTAATAAAATTAAACTCAATTCAAATTGTTTGGCACCGAATGTTTATCGCTTATGTTTTAGTAGGATTATATTTATTATTTACTAAAAGAAAAAAGTTTATTATTCAAAAAAAGTATTTTTTTCAATTATTAATTGCGGGAGTTTTAATATCTGCTCATTGGGTTGCTTTTTTTTATGCGATTAAAATTTCAGGTGTTTCTTTAACTTTATCAATAATGGCCTCAGGCGCCTTTATAACATCCTTGATTGAGCCTATTGTTTTTAAAAGAAAATTCTCATTGAAAGAGTTGACATTTGGTTTAATTACACTAATTGGTTTAATTATTATTTTCAGATCAGAACTTGATCAATACATTGGAATGTCAATTGCCTTTTTAGCAACTATTCTAAGTGTAATTTTTACACTTTTAAACAGTAAACTAGTTAAAGAAAAACTTTCTCCTTTGTCAATTACTTTTTACGAACTTTTCATTGGTTGGGTTGCAATATCTGTTTATATATTATTTGATGTAGATCAAATAAGTACATTATTTGAATTTAGTCAAAATGATATAATTTTATTATTTATTTTAGGCTCTATTTGTACAGCCTATGCTCATGTAGGTTCTGTTAAAGTAATGCGAAACTTATCTCCTTTCTCCTTTATGATAATAATAAACCTTGAGCCTGTCTACGCAGTTATACTATCTTTAGTATTTTTTGGAAAAAATGAATTAATGAGTTTTGATTTTTATATTGGATTTACTTTAATTTTAACAGCAATATTTTTAGATAGTTTAGATAAACGAAAAACTAGAATAAAGAAATTAACCGAAAAGAATTTACATTTGTAAATATCACATCAATAAATATGGAATATTTAGATTTTGAGGAACCAATAAAAGACCTCCACGAGCAGATTAAAAAGTGTAAAGATATAGGTAATGAAAGTGCAGTAGATGTTAGTGATACTTGTGAGCTTTTAGAGACTAAACTTCGATCAACAAAAAAAGAAATCTACAGTAATTTATCTGCATGGCAAAGAGTTCAGTTGTCAAGACATCCCTCTAGACCCTATACATTAGATTATATTAAAGCTTTAACTAATGATACTTTTCTTGAGCTACATGGTGATCGAAATATTGGAGATGATAAAGCTATGATTGGTGGTTTAGGTAAAATAGATGACCAATCTTTTATGCTCATAGGCACCCAAAAAGGTTATAATACAAAGACGAGACAATATCGAAATTTTGGCATGGCCAATCCTGAAGGCTACAGAAAAGCATTAAGACTTATGCATTCAGCTGAAAAATTCAATATTCCTATTATATGTTTTATTGATACTCCAGGCGCTTTCCCTGGACTTGAAGCTGAAGAAAGAGGACAAGGGGAGGCGATTGCAAAAAACATTATAGGAATGATGTCTATTAAAGTTCCTATTATTGTCATTGTTATTGGTGAAGGTGCTTCTGGAGGAGCTTTGGGGATTGGAGTTGGAGATAGAGTATATATGCTTGAAAACACATGGTACTCAGTGATTTCTCCAGAGTCATGCTCGTCAATTTTATGGAGAAGTTGGGAGTATAAAGAAGCTGCAGCTGCAGCACTAAAATTAACACCTCAAGATATGCTTAAGGCTAAATTAATAGATAAAATAATAAAAGAACCTCTTGGTGGTGCACATTATGACAGACAAACTACATTTGAATCGGTAAAAAAAGAAATATGGAATACATTTCAAAAATTAAAGAAAATGGAATCTAGAATGAGGATTGATTTACGTAGAAATAAATTTTCAAACATGGGTGTTTTTGAAGACAAATAATAATCCTTGGCTTATTAACAACTTTTTTAAGTTATCAACTTCTTTTCTGTTTACATTTGAGTTTTAAAAAAAACTTGTATTTGGTTAATCAGAGTTACATTTGATTAATGGAAGAAAAAAAATCTCTATATAAAACTATTAAATCAAATACATCAATTGTAAATCTTGAACAGGCAAAATTACCTCCTCAAGCTCTTGACTTAGAAGAAGCAGTATTAGGAGCAATGCTTATAGATAAAAAAGGTGTGGATGAAGTAATAGATATTCTTCAACCAGACGCTTTTTATAAAACTGCCCATCAATATATTTTTGAAGCAATATTAATTTTATTTGAGTCAGCAGATCCTATCGATTTATTGACAGTTTCATCAGCTCTTAAGAAAGCTGGAAAACTGGAATCTATTGGAGGAGATTTTTATTTGGTTCAATTGACTCAGAAGATAGCTAGTTCAGCACATATTGAATTTCATGCAAGAATTATACTACAAAAATATATTCAAAGAAGTTTAATTAAAATATCAAGCGAAATAATAGAAAAGTCTTATAAAGATTCAACAGATGTTTTAGAATTATTAGATGAAGCAGAATCCAAGCTTTATGATGTTACACAAGGAAATATCAAAAGATCATTTTCTTCTGCTCAAAGCCTAGTTATAGAAGCAAAAAAGAAAATTGAAGACATTGCAAGTCGAGATGGCTTAAGTGGTGTTAGTAGTGGTTTTGAGGAGCTTGACAAACTGACATCAGGATGGCAACCAAGTGATTTAATTATTATTGCTGCACGACCTGGTATGGGAAAAACTGCATTAACATTATCAATGGCAAGAAATATTGCAGTGGGTAGACAGATTCCTGTTGCATTTTTTTCTTTGGAAATGTCATCAGTTCAACTCATAACCAGGTTGATATCATCTGAAACTGGTCTTTCTTCAGAAAAATTAAGAACTGGTAAATTAGCACAACATGAATGGCAACAACTAAATGTAAAGGTGAGTGATCTTGAGAAAGCACCATTATATATTGATGATTCTCCATCATTATCAATTTTTGAACTTCGAGCTAAAGCAAGAAGATTATCAAGGTTACATGGAATTAAATTACTTGTTGTTGATTATTTACAATTAATGACCGCAGCTACAAATAACAAATCTGGAAATAGGGAGCAGGAAATTTCTACAATCTCCAGAAATCTTAAAGCTCTTGCAAAAGAACTAGATATTCCAGTTATTGCTCTATCACAGCTCTCAAGAGCAGTAGAGACTCGTGGAGGGACCAAAAGACCTCAATTATCAGATTTGAGAGAATCTGGAGCAATTGAACAAGACGCAGACATTGTGTCATTTATATATCGTCCAGAATATTATGGAATTGATGAGTGGGATGACGAAGGGCGAAATTCCTCTGATGGTCAGGCAGAATTTATTGTTGCTAAGCATAGAAATGGTGGGTTGGATAATATAAGACTTAAGTTTATTCCTCATCTTGGTAAGTTTGAAAATATTTCTGATTTTGATTCATCATCTGAATTTGAATCAAAAATGAATCCTGAAAATAATACTATATCAAATAAAAACATCCCTGATGCTAAAGCTGCCTTTGGCGAGTCTTATAATAACCCAAATGAAGACGACACCCCTTTCTAAAGAACAAAATTATTTAAATGAATAAATTTTCATTTACTTCAGGACCAGCTATAGTAATAACTGCAGCTTTTATTGGCCCGGGCAGTTTAACTATTTGTGCTTTTGCTGGGGTTGAATTTGGCTATGAATTATTATGGGCTGTCTTGTTTTCTTGCTTGATTACAATTTTTTTTCAAAACACAGTTGCCACTTTAAGCTTTAAATCAGGAAAAGGTTTAGTTGAATTGTTTAACCATAAATTAAATAATTCAATATTGCGTTATTCATTTACAGCGATTGTTTTAACTGCAATTTTTTTTGGTAATGCAGCATATGAAGCTGGAAATATATCTGGAGCCTTTATGGGTTTAAAAAAAATTATTGAATTATCGTCATTTAATTCAGTAGAAATTACATCTTCTTTTTTACTTTGTTTTATTACTATTATTATAATGATTATTGTTCTTAGAGAAGATAATAAGTTAATTAAAAATATTTTAGGCGTTACTGTACTTGTAATGAGTATATCATTTTTAATAGCTTCTGTTTTAACAAAACCAAATATTTATGAGGTATTAAATGGGTTTTTTATTCCAAGATGGAGACCTGATATATGGAAAACTATTATTGCTGTTTTAGGCACCACTATAGTGCCCTACAATCTATTTTTACATGCAGCATTAGTAAAGCAAGATTTAAGTTGTTTAAGTACTTCATATTTGAAAAGAGATACATTTATAGCTGTGAGTTTTGGAGGAATAATTTCATCTTCAATCATAATAGCTGCAGCTGGAGCTAATATTAATCAAATTGGATCAATAAATGATTTAGGTGATGCTCTAAATAACTTGTATGGAGCTAACTCTCATATTTTTATTTCTATTGGGATTTTTGCGGCTGGTATAAGTTCTGCTATCACAGCTCCAATAGCAGCTGGTTATGTAGTTGAAGAGTCTTTCATAAATCATAGAAATAAAAAGATTTATAAAAAAATAGCAATAAATTTTGTTATTATTCTTGGTCTATTATTTGCAATATCTGGATATAAACCAATTGAACTGATAAGAATAGCACAAGTTGCAAATGGATTATTACTTCCAGGAGTAGCTTTGTTTATAAGTGTTTTATGCTTTCCAAAAAAAGAAGACCTTTTGATTAAAAAGATTCGATTTTTATGTCTATTTATTTTATTCATATTTTTTACTTTTCTAGCTTTTAAGGTTTTATTTTTATAGTATTTTTAAGGTAATATTGATTATTTCAAATATAAATAAGTGCAAATAAATGTTGACTTAGGTGAAGGAGGTAAGAATGATGAAGATTTCATGTCTAATATTAGCGCCTGTAGTATAGCTTGTGGAGGACATTTTGGATCTATTGAAACAATTAAAGAAACAATTGATCTAGCTTTGAGTTATGATGTTAATATAGGATCTCATCCTTCATATCCTGACAAAAAAAATTTTGGAAGAAAATCTATGAACATTAACTTAAATGATTTCCAAAAGTCAATTAATGATCAGTTATTAAACTTTAAAGATGCTCTTAGTTTTTTTCCTACTAATTGGCATCATTGTAAAGCCCATGGAGCTTTATACAATGATATAGCTGAAAACGGAAAATTAACCAAAGCATATTTAGAGGTTTTATATGAATTTCCAGAAATCAATTATTTAATACTTCCAGCCTCAAAACCAATTATAAAATCTGCAAAAAAAATGAACTTTAACGTCCTTAATGAAGTTTTTTCAGATAGAAAATATGATGAATCACTTTCTTTGGTTCCAAGAAATCAAAAAAATTCAATTATAACCTCACCTGATGAATTTAGCAGGAATTTAAAACTAATATTAGATGGCGAGATTCAAGTAACAAACGGAACTATAAAAAAAGTTTCATATGACACTATTTGTTTGCATAGCGATACATTGATGTCTAAAAATTTTATTAAATTAATGACAAATATTATAGATAAAAAATAATTAAAATGTGTTTCAAAATCAATTTTAATTCATACGGAGAAAAAGCAATTATTATTGATTTTAAAAATAATATTGATAAAAATATTTATGTTGCTTGGCAATCTGAATTATGTATTTCTCTTCAAAAGGAGTTTCATGATATACTAGAAGATGTTGTTTTTTCATTTTCAGAAATAACACTTTTTTTTAAAATCTTACCAAATAGAGTCCATGAAAAAAAAATAAGTACTTGGATTAAGAACTTTTCATTAACAAAGCAACACATAATAAGAAACTTATGGGAAATTCCTGTTTGTTTTGATGAGGTTTTCTCTGAAGACCTTTTAGTTAAAAGTGAAAACAATTCAATTACATACGAATCATACATTTCAGAATTTTTAAAATGCATATTTGAGGTTCATCATTATGGTTTTTTGCCAGGTTTTTTATACTTATCTGGACTTCCATTAAAATTACATTTACCAAGAAAGCCTACTCCTGAAAAATATGTTGCTCCTGGAACAGTGGCTGTGGGTGAGTCATATGTGGGTGTTTATCCTCAAAAAAGTCCTGGAGGATGGAATAGAATTGGAAGAACATATTGTTCTTTTTTTAATAATAAAAACAATCCCCCATGTTATACTTTGCCGGGTGATAAAATTAAATTCATTTCCATAAGTCTTGATGAATATCAAAGTCAAATTGATAAAATTCATCAAAATAATATCCCAAAATCATCCTCATTTGAAATCATTTATTAAAATAATCGATCCCGGATTTCATACTTCTATTCAAGACAATGGTCGTTATGGATACAGAAGATTGGGGTTTCCTGTTTCAGGCCCAATGGATAAATATTCTTTTACAACTGCAAATAAATTAGTTGGAAATTTCAAAGATGAAGCTGTTTTAGAAACCACTTTTAAAGGTCCCAAATTATTATTTTCAGGACCTTGTGTTGTGGCAGTAAGTGGAGCAATAATTCCCATCTTTAAGAATGATGAAAACATTGAATTAAATAAACCTTTTTTTTGTGATTTAGGAGATGTTTTAGAATTAGGGGTTGTTGAAAATGGTTTTAGAAATTATATTAGTTTTAGTGGAGGTCTTTGTCAAAATAAGATTTTTGGTAGCTATTCACAATATTACCCAATCTCAGAGAATGGAACAATCACAAAGGGACAAAACATTAAAATTAAAGGGGGAGTCACATATAAAAATAAAATTAAAGGGGGAGTCACATATAAAAATAAAATTAAAAACGAATTAAACAATTTGAGTTTTGATAGCAAATTAAAAGTATTTGAAGGTCCTTATTGGAATAATTTAGAAAATGAATTAAAAAATAAAATATTAAACACAGAATTTAAAATTGGCTCAAATGATAGAATGGCATATAGATTATCTGGAGGTGTTCTTGAAAATAAAATTTCATCATTTAGTGCTTCTGTTATGCCTGGAACAGTTCAGTTAACACCAAAAGGAGATCTAATTGTTGTAATGAGAGATGGTCAGGTTACGGGAGGATACCCAAGAATTTTACAATTGACTGAAAATTCTCAATCATTATTATCACAATTTAGAACAGGAAAGGTGATTAGTTTTGAAATTAGTGAATATGATAAGTCTCATCAATAGAGACTCTAAATCTTTTTCCATAAATGCCATCTTTTTTTCTAATTCCACAACCTATAACCATGCTTATTTCGGTCTTAGATGAAATATTTAAGTCTTTCTTAACTCTATTAGAGTCGAAACCCTCCATAGGACATGTGTCGTATCCAATTCCAGCCATGCTAACCATAAATGATTGAGCAGCTAAAGCTGCGCTTTTATGCGCAATTACTCTCACATCACCACTCCCAACCTCTTGATAAATAGGCCTATATAAACCTATCATTTTTACGTATATTTTTTTAAGGAAACCTATTATTCCAAAGAAATCTGAATATATCATTGGAACTAATTTTTCATAATATTGTAATGCTTTCTTTTTTTTAATTGGGTCTAAATTTTGAATTTTAGATAAAGAAAATTTGATATTATTTATATTTGAGTCAAGCCTTTTTCTCCATAAATCTCTTCTAACTACTACAATAACTAATTGTTCAGCTGTTTTTGCTGCAGGTTGATTAAAGCAAGATTTTGCAATTTGTTGTATTTTATTTTTAGATATCACATGATGAAATTCCCATAATTGCATATTACTGCTTGATGGAGCTAAGGTTGCTTGTATTATACACTTCTTCACTTTAACTATATCGATTGATTTTCCTGAATCGTAAACACGAACAGATCTTCTAAAATCTAGAGCCTGACTAACTGATTTTTCTTGCATAGTAATGGTATATCCTTTGTTTAAAAGGATTAATTTTGTTGCAAATATGAGAATTTTTTAAATATTTTTTAAAATTATTATTACGTTAATTAATTTGAATTACAGCTTATAATGATGTTAAAATATTGAAATTCAATATTTTAAGAATAAATCATGTGTTTTGGGTTTTGTATGTTTATAACATAATTTTAATCTAATAAGTTGTTCTAGTTAATTTTGTTTAAGAATTTTTTATGAATTTAAATAAATATAGTCACCAAGTTACTCAGGATTCAACTCAGCCTGCAGCCCAGGCCATGCTTCATGCTATTGGATTAACAGATGAAGATTTTAAAAAGCCATTAGTTGGAGTTGCAAGTACAGGATATGAAGGAAACCCATGCAATATGCATTTAAATGATTTATCTGTTCATGTTAAAAAAGGTATTGAGAATGATAAAAACATGATTGGATTAATTTTCAATACTATTGGAGTAAGTGATGGTATATCTATGGGAACTCCTGGTATGAGGTTTTCACTTCCTTCACGTGATATAATTGCAGATTCAATTGAAACTGTTGTCCAAGCTATGTCTTATGATGCTGTTGCAACAGTCGTTGGATGTGACAAAAACATGCCCGGTGCACTAATGGCTATGATAAGATTAGACCGTCCAAGTATACTTGTTTACGGTGGAACAATTTCCTCAGGATGCCACAATGGAAAAGAATTAGATGTTGTATCTGCATTTGAAGCTTGGGGTGAAAAAGTAGCTGGAATAATTAATGAAGAAGAATATAAAAATGTAATTCAAAAAGCTTGCCCTGGAGCAGGGGCTTGCGGAGGAATGTATACTGCAAACACAATGGCATCTGCGATAGAAGCTCTAGGCATGTCTTTACCTTATAACTCATCTAATCCTGCAGTAAGTGAAGATAAAATATCTGAATGTAAATTAGTTGGTAGTTCTATCTATAATCTTTTAAAGAGAGACATTAAGCCATCTGATATAATAACTAAAAAATCACTAATCAATGCATTAAGATTAATATCTGTTCTAGGAGGTTCTACAAATGCTGTTCTTCATTTCATAGCCATAGCCAAAGCAGCAAATATTGATTTAACTATAGAAGATTTTCAAAAAGTAAGTGACAATACTCCCTTTTTAGCGGATTTGAAACCAAGTGGAAAATTTTTAATGAAAGATTTACATTTAATTGGAGGTATTCCAGCCGTTTTAAAATTTATGTTAGAAAATGATATGCTTTTTGGAGAATGCTTAACAGTTACAGGAAAAACATTAGCGGAGAATTTAAAAAATGTTCCACCTCTTAAAAAAAATCAAAATATAATCCGACCATTAAGTGATCCGATAAAACCTACAGGTCATATACGTATTTTGACAGGTAATCTTGCCCCTAAGGGATCTGTAGCTAAAATTACTGGAAAAGAAGGGCTTGTTTTTAAAGGACCTGCCAAAGTGTTTGATGGTGAATATGATGCAAACAAAGGGATTTCCTCTGGAATGGTAAATAAAGGAGATGTTTTAGTGATACGTTATGAGGGACCAAAAGGAGGTCCAGGCATGCCTGAAATGCTTAAACCAACTGCTGCTATAATGGGTGCAGGGCTTGGTAAAAATGTTGCACTAATTACTGATGGAAGATTTTCTGGAGGAACTCATGGTTTTGTAGTTGGACATATAGTTCCTGAGGCTCAAGAAGGAGGACCAATTGCATTTATTAAAGATGGAGATATTATTACTATTGACGCCGAATCTAACACTATAAACGTTGCTTTGACTGATAAAGAATTACACTCAAGAAAGTTAAAATGGATTAAACCAGAATATAAATTCAAAAAAGGAGTATTATTTAAGTACATTAAAAATGTTAGCGATGCTTCAAATGGCTGTGTAACCGATGAAAATTAAATCATGAAAAACAATAAACCAATAAAAATATCTGGAGCAGAAGCTGTTATTCGAAGTCTTTTAGCTGAAGGAGTAGATCTGATTTATGGTTATCCTGGCGGGGCAATAATGCCAATTTATGATGAATTATATAAATTTCAAGACAGTTTACAACATATTTTAACTCGACATGAGCAAGGAGCTGCTCATGCAGCTCAAGGATTTGCAAGAGCCTCTGGGAGAGTTGGTGTTGCTATTGCAACATCGGGCCCTGGAGCTACTAATTTAGTTACTGGAATTGCCGATGCTCAAATTGATTCAACTCCTATGGTGTGTATCACTGGTCAAGTAGCATCTCATTTATTAGGTTCTGATGCTTTTCAAGAAACTGATATAATTGGTATTTCAACACCTGTCACTAAATGGAATTATCAAATAACAAAAGCAAGTGAAATACCTTATATATTAGCAAAAGCTTTTTACATAGCTAAATCTGGTAGACCAGGGCCTGTACTTATCGACATTACTAAAGATGCTCAGTTTGAAAAAATTAATTTTAAATACGAACATTGTATCGGTATTAGAAGTTATAAGCCTGTGCCAGATTTAGATATTGATTCAATAAAGGACGCTGCTGAAATTATAAATAATGCAAAAAAACCAATGATTGTTTGGGGTCAAGGTGTTATTTTAGGTAAAGCAGAAGAATTATTCAAACAATTTATTGAAACTTCAGGAATTCCTGCTGTTTGGACTATATTAGGATTATCAGCGATACCTACTTCTCACCCTTTAAATAAAGGTATGGTAGGTATGCATGGAAATTATGGTCCAAATATCTTAACTAATGAATGTGATGTTTTAGTTGCTGTTGGTATGAGGTTTGACGACAGAGTTACAGGGGATCTTGAGAATTATGCTAAACAAGCTAAAGTGATTCATTTCGAAATTGACCCTGCTGAAATTAACAAAAATGTATATGCAGATGTTGCTGTTCTTGGAGATTGTAGAGATAGTTTGGAGAAAATTATTCCAATGATAAAAAAAGGTTCTCACGTTTCCTGGATTAATCGTTTTGATTCTTTAATGGAAATTGAAAATGAAAAAGTTATCAAAAAAGATATGTTCCCAAAAAAAGAAGGACTTACAATGGCTGAGTCAATTAAAGCTATAAATAAGTATACTAAAGGAGATGCGATAATAGTAACTGATGTCGGTCAGCATCAAATGGTAACTTGTCGGTATGCTAACTTTATTAAGTCTAAGAGTAATATTACTTCTGGAGGTTTAGGAACAATGGGGTTTGCTTTACCCGCTGCAATTGGAGCTAAAATGGGAGCTCCTAATCGACAGGTTATTGCTGTTATAGGAGATGGTGGATATCAAATGACAATACAAGAATTAGCAACTATTTTTCAAAACAAAACTGCTGTTAAAATTGTTGTTTTAAATAATGATTTTTTAGGAATGGTTCGACAGTGGCAGCAAATGTTTTTTGATAAACGATACGCTTCAACCAAAATGTTAAACCCTGATTTTGTTGCTATTGCAAAAGGATATTACCTTGACGCTGAAAGAGTTAGTAAAAGAAATGAATTAGATGCTGCTGTATCTAGAATGTTATCTTCAGATAAACCATATTTTTTAGAAATATGTGTTGAAAAAGAAGCTAACGTTTTTCCAATGATACCAACTGGTGCATCAGTATCAGACATAAGATTATCATAAAAATGAATACAAAAGAAACATATACTATATCCATATATTCGGAGAACAACATTGGTTTATTAAACCGAATTTCCGCAATATTTTTAAAACGACATATTAATATTGAAAGTTTTTCTACGTCTTTATCGGAAATAGAAAATGTTTTTAGATTTATTATTGTTGTAAACATGGATCCTGATCAAATAAAAAAAATTATTCTACAAATAGAAAAACAAGTTGATGTTATTAGAGCTTTTTATCATACTGATGATGAAACTATCTTTCAAGAATCAGCTTTATATAAGGTTAAATCAAGTTCTCTTTTCGAAGAAAGGCATATTCAAAATGTAATAAAAAAGAGTCATGCAAATATAGTCACTGTTTCTCCAGAATTTTTTGTTATTGAAAAAACAGGTTTTAGAAATGAAACAGAATCTTTAAGAAGAGATTTACTTGAGTACGGTTTACTTCAATTTGTTAGATCTGGGCGAATTTCAGTAACAAAATCAAAAATGAAAATTTCAGAAATATTAAATACTTTTAATAAAAAATAGATATGGCAAATTATTTTAATCAACTATCGTTAAGACAACAGCTTCAGCAACTTGGTAAGTGTAGACTTATGGAATCCTCAGAATTTTCAGATGGTATTTCGATTTTGAAAAATAAAAATATTGTAATTATTGGATGTGGAGCCCAAGGATTAAATCAAGGATTAAATATGAGAGATTCTGGTCTTAAAATTTCTTACGCATTAAGACAAAGTGCAATTGATGAAAAAAGAATCTCATTTCAAAACGCTTCTAATAATCGTTTTGAAGTCGGAAATTATGATAAAATGATTCCAGATGCTGATCTAGTAATTAACTTAACTCCTGATAAAAATCACACGTCTGTTGTTAACTCGGTAATGCCACTAATGAAGAATGGTTCAACTATTTCTTACTCTCATGGTTTTAATATTGTTGAAGAGGGTACAAAAATAAGAGAGGACCTTACTGTAATTATGGTTGCACCTAAATGCCCTGGTTCGGAAGTTCGTGAAGAATATAAACGCGGTTTTGGAGTTCCAACCCTAATAGCTGTTCATCCTGAAAATGATCCAAAAGAGACTGGGTTAGATCAGGCAAAAGCATATGCTGTGGCTACTGGCGGTGATAGAGCGGGTGTCTTAGAGTCCTCATTTGTAGCAGAAGTTAAGTCTGATTTAATGGGAGAACAAACAATACTTTGTGGTGTTTTACAAACAGGAAGTATTTTGTGTTTTGATAAAATGATTTCCGAAGGAATTGATCCTTCATATGGTTCAAAACTCATTCAATATGGATGGGAGATAATCACCGAGGCGCTAAAACATGGAGGAATAACTAATATGATGGATCGATTATCTAACCCAGCCAAGGTAAAAGCATTCGAGCTTTCTGAAGAATTAAAGCAGATTTTAAAGCCTTTATACAATAAACATATGGACGATATAATGTCAGGTCATTTTTCTAAAAAAATGATGGATGATTGGTCTAATGATGATGAAAATCTTTTGAAATGGAGATCTGCAACTGCTGAAACTGCTTTTGAAAAAACTGCTCCTACAACAAGAAAAATTAATAATCAAGAGTATTTTGATAATTGTGTTTTAATGGTGGCGTTTGTTCGAGCTGGTGTAGAATTAGCTTTTGACACTATGGTAGAGGCTGGTATTAAAGAAGAATCTGCTTATTATGAGTCTTTACATGAAACTCCTCTAATAGCAAATACAATAGCAAGAAAGAAATTATTTGAAATGAACAGAGTAATATCTGATACAGCTGAATATGGTTGTTATTTATTCGATCATGCCGCCAAGCCTTTACTAAAAGATTTTATGAGTAAGATTTCATCTGAAGTTATTGGCAGACCATATATTAAGAGTGAAAATGATACAGATAATCAAAAATTAATCGCAATTAATGAAATGATTCGTTTTCATCCTATAGAAATCATTGGATACGATCTTCGTGCGGCTATGACTGCTATGAAGAAAATTTAAAATTAATGAATTCATCATCTTCTTCTACGCTACTTCAAACCCAAACTAATTAGTCTCGCTTTTATATCTTAAGGAAAAAACATGAATAAGATTCTACTTGTCCTGTTATTTATTATCGTGATATCCCCCATTTCATAACAAGTCTTAAGGACACTCCAGATAATTATCGCGCTTTTTACAATGGCAATATTATTACTATGGACGCAAATCAGGCTGACTATAGCGCAATACTGTTAAAAGAAGTAGGTTATTGAATTAATTGGCAGCGATGAAGAGGTTCTGGCTAAATTACCTGACTACCCATCTACTGATTTACAAGGGCAAACCATGGTGCCGGGGATACTGGATGTTCACGGACATTTTCTAGGGGAAGGGTTGAGCGCAGTCGCGGCGGATTTAAATAGCCCACCAGTGGGTAACCTCATTACCATTCATAATGTCTTAGATAGGCTTGTCGAAGAAGCTATCACGACTAAAGAAGGTGGCTGGTAATCATGCTCAAGGATTTGCCTTTGCGTATAATGAGTTGAAAAATACTGAAGACTTTGAAACTCTAGTGTCTAGAATAAAAAAGCATAGTTTTTACGGTAAGAATTTAAACAATAAAACCTGATTTATTACAAATATGTATAAAATAAATATTCTTTTATTACATTAAACTAGCATTAAATATAGCATTTGCAAGAAGTCTGTTTGTTCCATACCAAAAAGCTCTAAATTGAGTATTGTCAGTAAACATTATTATTTTTCCCTTACCAACTTTTTTTACTTTGAAAGGCACACTATTTTTTAAAATATTTAAATTATCATTTGATATATAGCCACTTAAAAGTGGCTGATCAGAATACTGTATAGGATTGTTAAATTTGTCTTTTTCTGGAGACATAAAAATTGTTGAATTTCTAAAATGAGGTAGATTCGAATTAGAAATTCCAAAGTTAATAGGATGACTTCTGTCTAAAATTGTATTAAATATAGAGCCGCTTATTAATTGGGCTCCGAAGTAGCTTCTTTTTTGATCAAAATTAACATTAGAAGGTTTTAACTCATTTTTAATAAAATCAACTTTAATAATTTCATTTTTATTAAGCCAATGTATTGATGACCTATAAGCAATCAAGTTTCCACCATTATTTATATAATTTTTAATTTGATTAGTATCTATTTTATTTCCTGAATAATTTGGAAGTATAACATGTGAATATTTTGATAGAACAGATCTTTTTAAATTATTTATATCAATTTTTGTAACGGGAATATTATATTTAGTATCTAACAGATGCCATATTTCCCCAGCATCATAACTTCTAATCCCATCACCAACAATTAAAGCAATTTTTGGTTGTTTAATTGTTATGAAATTTCGTGACCCTAGATCTATTCCTTCAGTTAGTCCAGTTGAAACCCCTCTAACCTCTATTGAGCTTTCAGAAGCAATTTTCTTTATTTCTTGATAGATTTCACTACTGTTTAATTTTTGATTCTCTACAGGTATTAAATATGTTCCATAATCATATTTAGTTTCATTAAGCTTAAATGGCTTTAGACCTATTTTGACTCGAATACCTTTTTTAATTAAAGAATATATTGCCTTAGGTGCATAATAGCTATTTCCTTCAAATAGATATGCATATGAAGATTTTTTATCAACACTTCCATTTGGGAAAATCAAATTTTCAACTTCACTGTCTATAATTTCTTCAGATTTATCAAAATGATAATTTACGTTAAATGCTAAAGGAAATGTCCATGCAGAAATATCATAAAATAAGCTGTCAGTGAATTTTGTTTGAGTATCAAACATTGCATAAATTAATTTATATTTCTTTTGATTTAATGGAATTACAAAGCTGTTTTCCTTTGAATATTTTTTTCCATTTCGATATAGTGTTTTTTTAAGTCGATGGACTTTTATATCATGTAAATCTAACACTTCAGCAAGATGATAAGTAGTTGCAGGATCTTTTGGGGCTTCAAAAACTATTGCTTTTGATTTATCCTTTTCTCCCAAAACTCGAGCATCATTATAAAACTTCCTGTAGTAGTTTAAAATTTCAACTCGCATTTCATTAGCGGCTTTCAGTGTTGAAAAGGCTGCAGTAAGCTGATTTCTTATTGTAAATGGAAATGTTAGTATACCATTTTCACTTTCTTGAATATGTCCTCTTGAACTCGCTTGTTCAAATAAGATACCTATACTTCCATTTACATCAGGATATGTAGATCCTTTTCCGTAATAAAAATCATCATAATCTTCTTCTGTATAATATAGTGAGCCAATTTTATTTAATGCATCAGCATGAAAATTCCCAATTTTTTTTGTCAATTTTTGATTCATTAATGGAGTTAATGGATGAACTCTTGAATCTATTCCTGGTTGAAAAAAGAAACTTGAGTTAGTTCCCATTTCATGATGATCAGTGAGTATATTTGGTATCCAGTCAGTAAAAGTTTTTATTCTAGCTCTAGATTCAGGTAGTTGCACTGGTAGCCAATCTCTGTTTAAATCAAACCAGTAATGATTTGTTCTTCCCCTAGGCCAATTTTCATTATACTCACGATCTTGACTGTCAGGATTCAACAGCATATTTCTATTACTATTAGCCCACTGTGAAAACCTTTGAAGTCCATCTGGATTAAAGCTTGGATCAAATAAAATAATTGTATTTTTTAACATTTCTTTTGTTTCAATGGATTCACTGGCTGCTAAATGATAAGCAGCTAGAATTCCAGCATTAGCTCCACTTGGCTCATTACCATGAATAGAAAAACCTTGGTATACAATAATAGGCAGTTTGCTGACATCAAATTTATCACTACCTGATTCAGTTAGATCTATATGAGACTTTTTAATTGATTCAATATTATTGTGGTTGTCTGGATCAGTTATAGTTAATAACAATATTGGCCTTCCTTCATATGTAGACCCTCTGTTTTCTATAGAAATACGGTTTGATACAGCGGCTAACTTGTACATGTATTGTGCTAGTTTATCATGGCTAACATGCCATTCACCAACTTCATGACCTAACACACTTTGAGGCGTTGGAATCATTGGGTTGTATTCATTACTAGGATTTAAGAAATAATCTTGCTTAACTTGAGCCGATAGTTGTAAACTGATAAAAAATAAAAGTATTTTTATAGAATTTTTCATTTTTTATTATAAATATAAAAAAAAATGCCTCTAACATAATAGAGGCAATAATTTTTTTATAAAAATTTGAAGATCATACTTCATCAAAATCAACATCTGAAAATTCAGATGTTTCTTCATTAGCTTGATTTGATTTGTGTTTTGGAGAATAATTTTTTTGATGTCTATCACTTATGACTTCTGAGCCTTTTTCAGAAATTATAAATTCAGTCATCTCTTTAAAATTTTCTTTAAATTCAGTAAAATCCTCTTTGTACAAGTAAATCTTATGTTTTTTAAAATGAAAAGTTCCATCATCATTTGTAAACTTTTTACTTTCAGTTATTGTTAAGTAATAATCTCCAGCCTTTGTTTCTCTTACATCAAAAAAATAGGTTCTTCTACCTGCTCTTTGGACTTTAGAAAAGATTTCCTTGTGTTCTCCTTCTACAAACATCTTTATGATTTAGAATTGTTAATCAAAAATGCAATAAATTATTAAACATAGCAAATTATTTATTTTGCTCAGATTGTTGTTTATTATATAGCCTGCTGTAATAGCTTTCATTTTCCATCAATTCATTATGTCCTCCTTGTTCAATTACATTTCCATTTTTAAAAACTATAATACTATCAGCAGATTTCATTGATGAAATCCTGTGACTGACAATTAAAGTAGTTTTCTTTTCACTATACTTATATAAGCTTTTCAGAATTATCTCTTCAGTATCTGTGTCTACAGCAGATAGACAGTCATCAAGTAGAATTATATTTGGGTTTTTAATAAGTGCTCTTGCAATCGATATTCTTTGAACCTGACCACCAGATAGAGTTACTCCTCTTTCCCCCAAGATTGTTTGATATCCATTTTTTAATTTTTTAATCTCCTTGTCAATAGAAGCATTATTTGCAGCATTTTCTATTTCTTTATTTGTTGCATTATTTTTCCCAAATTTAATATTATTACTTATTGATTCAGAAAACAGAAATGGGTTTTGTGGAACATATCCAATACTTTTTCTCAATTCATTTAAATTAAACAATTTTAAGTTTTGTCCATCAATTAGAACTTCGCCTTCATTTGGATCATACAATCTTGTGATCAATTCTAGTAATGATGTTTTTCCTGCTCCAACTTTTCCAAGAACACCAATAGTTTCTCCGGCTTTAATTTTGAACGATACATTATTTAATGCTTTGATTTTAGTTTCTGGATAAGTAAGAGATACATTTCTAAATTCAATTTCACCATTTTTTACATTTGCACTACCATTACCATCCTTAATACTGGGACTTTCTTTTAAAAAATCATTTATCCTTTTTTGAGATGCTTCAGCTTGCTGAATTATGGATGTTAACCATCCAACTACTGTAACCGGCCAAGTTAACATGTTAACATAGATTATGAACTCTGCTAGAACTCCTATTTCAATTTTTCCATTAATGTATTGAGATCCACCAATTAGAATAACAATCAGATTTGACACACCAATTAAAAGCAACATTAAAGGAAAAAACCATGCTTGTAAAGTCACAAGACTCATGTTTTTTTCTTTTGTAATATTTGATAGATCATTAAAATTTGATAGTATTGTAGACGATAAGTTATATGATTTAATAACATTAATGCCTGTAAAGATTTCTTGAGTAAAAGATGATAATTTTGATAACATTTCTTGTACAATAGTACTCCTGGAATGTATAGCTTTATTTAGTTTGTAAATCAAAAATGATAGAACAGGAAGTGGCAATAATGTATAAAATGTTAACTTAGGTGCAACTGACAGCATATATGAGATAAGAATGAAGAAAAGTGCAATAGTATTTATGCTATACATAATTGCTGGTCCAAAATACATTCTTACTTTTCCAACATCTTCACTAATCCTATTCATTAAATCTCCTGTTCTGTTATTTTTATAAAAACTTTGAGTTAGATTTTGATATTGAGTAAAAACTTCATTTTTGAGATCAAATTCTATATATCTTGAAACGTTAATTATGGCTTGTCTCATTAAAAACGTAAAAAAGCCAGAAATCAAAGCCGTTCCAATTATTATAGATATGTTAATTAACAATGTCTTTTGTAATGTTACTATATCTGTTCTAGAATTATTTTTAATAAAATGTTCCACAGCTGTGAGTGAGTTGCCAATTAATCTTGGAGCGACTAAAGAGAAAACTCTTGCAATTATGGTAATAAAAAAACCAAAAAGTAATTTTTTCTTATATTTTAAGAGATACTTGTTTAGGTGTTTTAACTCTTTCATTTATTTAATTAATATGAATACGTCAAAGTTAATCAAATCCCTATGTTCAAAATGTGATTTTATATTTTTCATCCCTTTAATTTTGTTATTTTAAAATTTAAAGGATAAAACTTTATTTATTAGTCTTTTTGATTAAATTTGCAAACTCTTAATTGATAAGGGGTTTTGAGAGAAACAAAAATATAAACCACTACTGATGTTTTCAAATTAATAGAATCCCAAGACACAGTATACAAAGACTAAGTATTATGGCTAAAAAAGCTACTCCAAAAAAAGATCAAGAAATCAATAAAGTTGATGATTTAATAACTACTGAATCAAAGACACCTACAAACTCAGAAGAAGATTTTCTTTCTAACTTTAACTGGCATAATTACCAGGAAGGAATTGATGTTATTGAGGAGAAACAATTAAAAGAATTCGAATCTTTAGTTATAGAAAATTTTGTAGATACTGCAGATGAAGATGTTATTGATGGTGAAGTTGTGTATATGACAGACAGAGAAGCTATTATTGATATAAATGCTAAATCTGAAGGCGTTATATCTCTAAATGAATTTAGGTATAATCCTGGTTTAAAAGTTGGAGACAAGGTTGAGGTAATTGTTGATGTTAGAGAAGATAGAACTGGGCAGTTAATATTGTCTCACCGTAAAGCTAGAGTTATAAAAGCTTGGGAAAGAGTCAATAATGCTCATGACACAGGAGAGGTTGTTAATGGGTTTGTTAAATGCAGAACTAAAGGTGGAATGATAGTTGACGTTTTTGGAATTGAAGCTTTTTTACCAGGATCTCAAATTGATGTTAAACCAATTCGTGATTATGATCAATACGTAGATAAAACCATGGAATTTAAGGTTGTTAAAATTAATCATGAGTTTAAAAATATAGTTGTATCTCACAAGGCGCTTATTGAATCTGATATTGAAGAACAGAAAAAAGAAATTATTGGTCAATTAGAAAAAGGTCAAGTACTTGAAGGTTCAGTAAAAAACATTACTTCTTATGGGGTTTTCATAGATTTAGGAGGAGTTGATGGACTAATTCATATAACTGATTTGTCGTGGAGTAGAATTAATCATCCAAGTGAAATTCTAGAGCTTGATCAAAAACTTAATGTTGTTATTCTTGATTTTGATGATAATAAATCTAGAATTCAATTAGGATTAAAACAACTAAGCACTCATCCATGGGATAATTTAAGTGATTCTGTGAAAGAAGGTGAAAAAATTAAAGGAAAAGTGGTAGTTATTGCAGATTATGGTGCTTTTATTGAAATTGAAGAAGGCGTGGAAGGACTTGTCCATGTTTCAGAAATGTCATGGTCAACTCATCTAAGATCAGCCCAAGATTTTGTTAAAGTTGGTGATGAAGTTGAAGCTGTTATATTGACTCTTGATAGAGATTCAAGAAAAATGTCTCTAGGTGTCAAACAATTGAGTCAAGATCCATGGACTGATATAACAGAAAAATATCCACTCAAATCAAAACATAAAGGTATAGTTCGAAACTTTACCAATTTTGGAGTATTTATCGAATTGGAGGAAGGTATAGATGGCTTAGTTTATATTTCGGATCTTTCATGGACAAAGAAAATAAAACATCCTTCAGAAATATTAGCTCTTGGTGATTCAATAGATGTAGTTGTTCTTGAATTAGATGTTGAAGGTCGTAAATTAAGTCTTGGTCATAAACAAACTAAAGATAATCCTTGGGAAGTATATGAAAAAGAATTTGCTTTGGATACTATTCATACTGCATCTCTTTCAGAAATTGTCGATAAGGGTGCTACAGTGTCCTTTAATGAAGATATAGTTGCTTTTGTTCCATCTCGTTATTTAGAAAAAGAGGATGGATCAAAATTAGAAAAAGGAGAAGAAGCTAGTTTTAAAGTTATTGAATTTAATAAGGAGTTTAAAAGAGTTGTAGCTTCTCATACTTCTGTTTTTAAAGAACAAGAGCGGAAAAATCTTAAGAAAGCAACAAAACACATTAAAGCAACTAATAATGAAAAAACCACTTTAGGAGATCTAGATGCTTTAGTAGATCTTAAACAGAAAATGGATGATAAATAGCAAAATAAATTTATTTATATATTATTTAAAACCACTTCAATTGAAGTGGTTTTTTTTTACATTCATTATTTTGGTATTTTTGTAATTATAAATAAACAGATGTTAAATAGAGTTCTACTTAATAATTTAAAAATTAATGTTTTATTAAACAGATTAACATGCCAATTACTTGAATTTCATGGAGATTTCTCTAATTCTGTTTTAATAGGACTTCAGCCTAGAGGAATTTATTTACTTGAACGAATAGTTGATTTGCTTAAAAATGAATATGGAATCAAAGATGTTAAAGTAGGGAAGTTGGATACTACATTTTACAGAGATGATTTTAGAAGATCTGAAAAAATTCATTTTGCTAAAGCAACTGAGCTTAATTTTGAAGTGGAAGGAAGAAAAATTGTTTTAATTGATGACGTTTTATATACAGGGAGAAGTATTAGAGCAGCTCTTACTGCAATTGATTATTATGGACGCCCATCTATTATTGAATTACTAGTTTTAATTGATCGAAGATTTTCAAGACACCTTCCTATTCAACCAGATTATCTTGGTGTTCAAATTGACGCTATTGAAGGTGACAAAGTTAGAGTGGAATGGAGAAAGTCGGATCGTGAAAATGATTGCGTTTATATTGAAAAAGAAAGCTAATGGAAGAACTTAGTGTTAACCACCTTCTTGGAATCAAAAATTTAACTAATCAAGATTTTGATTTAATTTTTAATACTACTAAACAATTTAAAGAAGTGATTAATCGTCCAATAAAAAAGGTCCCTAGCTTAAGAGATTTAACGATTGCAAATTTATTTTTTGAAAATAGTACTAGAACAAAATTATCTTTTGAATTAGCTGAAAAAAGATTAAGTGCTGATGTTATTAATTTTTCAGCGTCTCAATCATCAATAAAAAAAGGTGAAACTCTTGTAGATACTGTAAATAACATATTAGCAATGAAAGTTGACATGATAGTCATTAGACACCCTCATCCAGGTTCTGCAAAGTTTTTATCACAAAATGTAAATTCTCAAATAATTAATGCTGGTGATGGTACTCATGAACACCCTACGCAAGCCCTATTAGATTGTTTTTCATTAAAAGAAAGATTGGGAGATTTAAAAGGCAAACACATAGCGATAATAGGAGACATAATTCATAGTCGTGTTGCAATATCAAATATTTTTGCTTTAAAGAAGCTAGGCGCAGAGGTTATGATCTGTGGTCCTAAATCACTGCTTCCAAAGTATGCTAAATCGATGGGAGTTCATGTTGAAACAGATTTGATTAAAACTCTTAAATGGTGTGATGCTGCAAATATGTTAAGAGTTCAAAATGAAAGAATGAATTTAAATTACTTTCCATCAACAAGAGAATATTCAAAGCTTTATGGTCTTACAGTTGAAAAGCTAGAGTTAATTAGAAAACCAATAACAATCTTACACCCTGGTCCAATAAATAGAGGTGTTGAAATTACATCAGAAGTTGCAGATTCAGAAAATGCAATTATTTTAGATCAAGTAGAGAATGGTGTTGCAATAAGAATGGCTGTTATTTACTTATTAGCTTCAAAAATTAAAAGTATTAATTATAAAAAATGATTTTTGGGCAACATAATAACATATTAAAATTAAAACCTAATAATGAAAATTTTATTAAATCATTTAATCTAGATTTATTTAATATAAAATATAATAATCATGATGTCATTTTGATAATTGATTTTATAATTGATTCTAGTTTAATTGATATTTTAAATAAATGGATGATAGAACTTGAAAGAACAAATAATTCCGTGTTAATAGTTGTTGATTTGGCAGATGAGTCTTTATTAAAAAATGAATCTATTATTATTGTTCCATCTATCAAAGAAGCAATTGATTATATTGAATTAGAAAGAATAAATAGGGACCTCGGTCTATAGCGTATGAACATCAAAATTCTAGGTTGTCATTCAGCTACTCCAAGGAGTAATTTTCATACTACATCACAGTTAGTTGAGTTGAAAAATCATTTATTTTTAATTGATTGTGGAGAAGGAACTCAGGTTCGACTTAGAGAAGAAAAAGTTAAGTTCTCCAGAATAAAAAATATTTTCATTTCGCATCTACATGGTGATCATTTTTATGGACTAATAGGTTTGATTAACACATTTAAACTTTTAGGTAGAAATGTAGATTTAAATATTTATGGACCAAAGGGGATAAAAGAAGTAATTATGCTTCAAATAAAGTTGTCAAATTCCTGGACAAATTTTAAACTTTTTTTTCATGAATTAAATAGCTCTAAACCAGAACTAATATTTGAAGATTCCGTAGTTAGAGTAAATACTATACCCTTAAATCACAGGGTTTATACTAATGGTTTTCATTTTCAGGAAAAGGAAGGATTTAGAAAAATTAATTTTGACAAAGTCAAAAAATTAAAAATCCCAATTTGTGATTATGAAAATTTAAAAAACGGAAAAGATTTTATTAATGAAGAAAATAAAAAAATTAAAAATATTGATTTAACACTTCCTCCAGACAAGTCGCTAAGTTATGCTTTTTGCAGTGATACAGCATTTTATCCCCAGATTGTAAATCAAATAAAAAATGTTGACCTATTGTATCATGAATCGACATTTCTAAATGAACATAAAGAGTTAGCTTCAAAAACCTTACACAGTACAGCAGAACAGGCAGCTAAAATAGCTTCATTAGCAAATGTAGGCCAATTAATGCTTGGACATTTCTCTACGAGATATAAAAATAAACTTCTTTTTATAGAAGAGGCAAAGAGCCGATTTGAGAATGTTGTTTTAGCTAAAGAAGGAGAAACATACAAAATATGATTACTTGTTTTTAATAACTTGCAATAATGAAAAAAGATTTAGGACATTTAAGAAAAGTATATGAAAAGGGATCCTTAGAAATATCATCTGTGGGTACAGATCCTTTATTGTTTTTTAAAAAATGGTTTGATCAGGCACAATCTTATAAAATTATTGATGAGCCAAATGCTTTTAGTCTTTCAACTATTAGTAAAGACGGTTTCCCAAAGTCAAGAATTGTTTTGTTAAAATCTTTTGATTCAGAAGGCTTTATATTTTACACAAACTATAATAGTGAAAAAGGAAAAGATATTTTAAGCAACCCTAAAGTTGGTGTTTCTTTTTTTTGGCCTTCTTTAGAAAGACAGATTATTATCAAGGGGAGTGCCTCTAAATTAAATGATGATATTTCTGATAAATATTTTGACTCTAGACCAATAGGAAGTAGACTTGGAGCAATAGCATCCAATCAGAGTCAAGTAATTGTAAATAGAAATATTCTTGAACAAAAACTTGATGATTTAAAAAAGATTTATAAAGTAAACCCTCCCAAAAGACCAAAAAGTTGGGGAGGTTTTAAAATATTTCCAATTTCGTTTGAATTTTGGCAGGGAAGACCCAATAGGTTACATGATAGAATTATTTTTAATAAACTGGATAAAAAATGGTCTATTAATAGATTATCACCTTAAAATGAAAACTCTTGTATTATTACGTCACGCTAAATCATCATGGGATTATCCATTAGATGATTTAGACCGCCCTCTAAAGGTGAAAGGAATTAATAGAATTACTAAGGTTTCAATGGAGGATAAAATTATATTTAATAAATCAAATATAATACTGACTAGTCCTGCAAATAGAGCAATACACACAGCTATTATATTGGCAAGACATGCCGATTTAGAATTCAATAAAATCTCAATCAAGGAATCTTTATACACTTTTTCTTCAAAATCAGTTGAAATCGTTATGAGATCTATGTCGGATAAGTTTGATTATGTTATTTTTGTTGGACATAACCCTGCTTTCACTGAAATAATAAATAAAATAACAAGTAAAAAGATTGATAATTTGCCTACTGCATCTTGGGCAAAAATTATTTTTAAGGAAAATAAATGGTCTGAAGTTTCAAATTGTCAAGTAAGTTTTAGTAAGTCAGTAAAAATAATTTAAATGAACAGCTCTAAAAGATTTGTAAATCGAGAACACAGTTGGCTAGACTTTAATGAGAGAGTACTCCAAGAGGCTGATGATGTGAGTGTTCCAATCATTGAGAGGCTAAGATTCTTAGGTATCTTTTCAAACAATCTAGATGAGTTTTTTCAAGTTAGATACGCAACAGTTAAAAGAATTGCCCAATCGGTTAAGAGTGGGAAAAAAGTTTTAGGTGGAACTAATGCAATTGAACTACTAGAGGAGATTACTAATCGTGTTATTAACCTTCAATTTAAGAGTAATAAGATTTTAAGTTTAATTGAGAAATCTTTAAAAAAAGAACAAATTCATTTTTTAAATGAAAAAGAAGTTCTTCCTGAGCAAGAAGTGTTTTTAAGAGAATATTTTTTAAGCAAAATTAGTCCTGCACTAGTTACAGTTATTCTTAACGAAAATAGAGAGCAAGATTTTACTGATAACACAGCTTTTTTAGTAATTAAAATGGAATTTGATAATTTAAAAAAAAGTAATAATAAAAAATACGCTATAATTGAAATTTTAAATGATTTAGATAGATTTATTGTTCTTCCTAAAACTAGTAATATTCAATATATAATGTTGATTGACGACTTGATCAGGTATCATTTTGATAAAATATTTAGTTTTTTTAATTATAATTCAATTGAAGGACACATGATTAAGATAACTCGTGACTCTGAATTAGACCTTGAGGGTGATGCATCAAAAAGTTATATAGAAAAAATTACTGAAAGTATCAAAGACAGAATGTTTAGTGAGCCAGTCAGGATGGTTTATGATAGTAATATTTCTAAGGACACGTTATCATTTATAATGAATAAACTAACGTTAAATCCAGATGGAAGTATCATTCCTGGAGGGAGATATCATCATAGAAGAGATTACATGAAATTTCCTAGTCTTGGTCGTATAGATTTATTATACCCAAAACAAGAGCCTCTACCTTTGCCTGGATTGTCATTAAGTTCTAACATTTTAGAGGCAATTTCCAAAAAGGATTATATGATTTTTACACCGTATCATTCTTTTTCATATTTAATTAAATTTTTAAGAGAAGCTGCTTTAGACCCTAAGGTTAAAAGAATTAAAATAACAATATACAGGCTTTCAAAATTTTCTCAAGTTATTAGTTCACTTATTAATGCTGCTAAAAATGGAAAAAAAGTTCTTGTTCAAATTGAACTTCAGGCTAGATTTGATGAGAAAAATAATATTGAATCTGCAACTCGTTTGGAAGCATCTGGTGTTCAAGTAACATTTGGAATTCCTGGACTTAAAGTCCATTCAAAAATATGTGTAATTGAAAGAGAGGAAGGTGAAAAAATTAAAAGATATGGTTTCATTAGTACAGGTAATTTTAATGAGATAACTGCAAAAATTTATACTGATTATACTTTGTTTACATCTGATCAAAAAATTCTTAAAGAAATAAATAAAGTATTTAATTTTATTGAGGTTAGTTATAAATTGAAAACATTTAAACATTTAATTGTATCACCCCACAACACTTTTAATTCAATCAATAGGTTAATAGACAATGAAATTTTACAACATAATCAAGGAAAAAAATCGGGAATAAAATTAAAAATCAATAATATTACTGATTATAGAATGATTGACAAACTATATCATGCTAGTCAACAAGGGGTTATGATCCAAATGATTGTTCGAGGAGTTTGCTGTCTGATACCGGGAGTTAAAGGTTTAAGTGAAAACATAGAAGTTATAAGTATTATTGATAGGTTTTTAGAACATCCCAGAGTAATGATATTTGAAAATGACACAAACCCTAACGTATATATATCATCAGCAGACTTAATGACTCGTAATATGTCTGAAAGAGTTGAAGTTGGATGTCCGATTTACGATTTAGACATCAAAAAACAGATTATTGACACTTTTACTATTGCTTGGAGTGATAACGTAAAAGCAAGATTTATCAATAAGGAAATAAAACAAAATACTATTAAAAAACGAGATGATTCAAGTGTTCGTTCTCAGCGGGAAACTTATAACTATTTTAAATTATTATTAGTAGATAATGAAAATTGAAAAGTATGCAGCAATTGATATTGGGTCTAATGCAATCAGAATGCTTATATCTAATGTTATTAAAGGTAATAATGATAATGTTTTTTTTTCAAAAAACTCTTTGGTTAGAGTTCCGATTAGATTAGGAGAAGACACTTTCACTTCAGGAAACATTTCTAATCAAAACATCAAAAGAGTGTTAAAAGCAATTAAAGCTATTATGTTGCTAATTAAGATTCATGAAGTTGTTGATTTCAATGTCTATGCCACTTCTGCTCTTAGAGAAGCAAAAAATAAATCATCTGTAGTTAGGCTAATTAAAGATAAGACGGGTGTTGAAATAGAAATAATTGATGGTGAAAAGGAAGCAAAACTAATTTCATCATCTAATTTATTAAAAGAAATCAACAAACAATCTGATTTTTTGTTTGTTGATGTGGGTGGAGGAAGCACAGAGTTTTCAATTATCCATAACGGTAAAAAAGTTATTGAAAAATCCTTTAAGATAGGTACAGTTAGAATTCTAAAAAACATGATCTCTGATTTGTTATGGAATGAAATGCAGAATTGGATAGTTGATAATACAAAAAAATTTAAAAAATTGATTATTCTTGGAACAGGAGGCAGTATAAATAAAATTCATAAAATGACTCAAGAAAAAGAAGATAAGCCAGTAAGCTTGAAAACTTTAAAACTCCTGAATGAAACATTATCATTACTGACGTATAATGAAAGGATTATTAAATATCAATTAAACCCTGATAGAGCAGATGTAATTTTACCCGCATCTCAGATATATATAAGAATTATGGAATGGAGTAAAGCTTCTAAAATTTTTGTTTCAAAAATTGGACTGTCAGATGGAATGATTGAAGAGCTTTATAGATCAAAAAATAATTTAAACATCTAAGTCAAAAGTTTTTCTTAAAATATTAATAGCAGGGTTAATTAATTTCATTTTCTCATACTTTTCTTCCGCTGTGTAAATAAAAGTTTTGTCATTACTTATATTAATATTAATATTAAAATCTATTTTATGATTATTTAATTTATTTCTTAAATAAGGCAACATAGAATCTAATTCTTTGTTTAATTCAACTTTATTAATAGAGTTAGCCACACTAAATTCAATATTAAATTCATTATTTATTTTTGGAGAATCCATTTTTAAAATAGCTAACATATTTTGATTACCCTTAGACTCTATTTTTTCCAGATAATCTCCCCAATGAATCATTAAATCCTCAATTCTAAATGAATCTTGTGAAAGATTTTTATTACTGTTATCTTTATTTTTTCGGGCAACCTCTTTTTTCAGCTTTATACTTTTTAAAGAAAACCCTGAAACTCCATTAGTGTTGAATTTATCAAAATTATTTGACTTTACAACTTCATCTTCTTCTTTACTTAAAAGAGGTTTTGATTTAAACTCAATTGATTTTTTATCCTGTTTAATTTTTTCAATTTTATTTTTTTTAAAATACTTACTTGAAATTATTAATTTTTTTTTTCTCCATTAAAATGGAGTGAGGCAAGCTGCATTAAACAAAGCTCAGAGTTCAGCCTCTTATTTATTGAAAATCTATGATTAGATTGGGCCTCTTTTATTATAGAAAGTGCATCTAATAGCCATTTAAAATCAAAAGTTTTAGATTGATCAAGATATTTGTTTCGAGTTTTTTCCCCAACCTCTAATAATTCAATTGTTAAAGAATCCTTACATAAAATAAGTGTTCGAATATGATTAGCTAAACCATTTATAAAATGCAAAGACTCATAACCCTTATTAATAATATTATTGAATTCTAAAAGTATTTCTGGAATTTTATTTTCTTTTATTAAATTAGAAACAGAAAAGAATGTTTCATAATCCAAAACATTAAGATTTTTAGACACTTCAGCCGTTGTAAGATTTCCAGATGTAAAACTTACCATTCTATCAAAAATTGACAAGGCATCCCTCATAGCGCCATCAGCCTTTTGTGCAATTAAAATTAATGCGTCATCATCAAATTTTAATTTTTTCAAATTACAAATCTCAACTAAAAAAAGTTTTATTTCTTTAACTGTAATACGTTTAAAGTCATAAATCTGACACCTTGAAAGAATGGTTGGAATGATTTTATTTTTTTCAGTAGTAGCTAAAATAAATATTGCATGTTTAGGAGGTTCTTCAAGCGTCTTTAAAAAGGCATTAAATGCTGATAAAGATAACATATGAACCTCATCAATTATATATACCTTAAAGTTTCCAATTTGAGGGGGAATTCGTATTTGATCATTCAGTTTTCTTATATCATCAACAGAATTATTTGATGCAGCATCTAATTCAAAAATATTAAAAGCAAAGTCGTTGTCTGAAGAATTATTTTCTTTATCATTAATTGCTTTAGCAAGAATCCTGGCACAAGATGTTTTACCAACACCCCTTGGTCCACAAAACAATAAAGCTTGTGCAAGTTGGTTAGTTTCTATAGCATTTTTTAATGTTGAGGTGATTTGATCTTGTCCAATTACTTGGTCAAAATTTTGTGGACGATATTTTAATGCTGAAACAGTAAATGACTCCATAATTGTAAATAATCTCTTTCAAAGATAGAAATTGCCTTAATCTTCATTTTATTTTTAAATATTAATTATCAACAATGTGTACATTTGTATAAAGCAGGCTATCTTATCGCTGTATTAAATACAATAGAGAGGAAAGTCCGGACACCATAGAGCGGTATAGCGGGTAATTCCCGTCCTTTTACTTTATGTAAAAGCGGACCAGTGCAACAGAAAGCAAGTACAGTTAGGCTGTAGTGAAATCGGTAAACTCTATACGGTGAAACGCCAAGTATATCTGCAATCAAGAGTTGCTCGCTCAATGTAGAAGGGTAGGCGGCTTGAACTAAACAGTAATGTTTAGTCTAGATAAATGATAAGACGCGACAGAATCCGGCTTATCGGCCTGCTTTATTTTTTAAAAAATGAAAAAGAATTATTTCCATATTTTCTAGTTTCTTTAAAACCTAATATTTTATTTAATTTAACTTTAGAGAAGTGTTCAACTATAATTAAACCATCATCTATCCAGTTTTTTGATATTAGTATTAATATTATTTTTTCATATTCTTTTATATCAAAAATGTATGGAGGATCTAAAAAAACAATACTAAAGTTTCTTGAATTAAAATTTAAAAAATCTAGGACTTTCTTTTTGACGGATAGTATGTTTAAATCAAGATCATTAGAAACTTGATTAATGAAATTAATACATTTTTCATTTTGATCTACTGATGTTATTGTTTTAACTCCTCTTGATGCAAATTCAAAACTAACACTTCCAGTTCCAGAAAAAAGATCAAGTACACTAATGTCTTCCCATCTATACAAATTATTTAAAATATTAAAAAGCGCCTCTTTTGACCTGTCTGTTGTAGGTCTTACGGATAAATTTTTAGGAGGGTTTATTATCCTTCCTTTATGAATTCCTGAAATAATTCGCATGAAGATCTATTAAAAATGGAGTAGAGCTAGTATGATTTTCACTATTAGCTAAAACAAATTCGATTTTGTCATGAAAAAGCATAGCGCCTTTATAATATTCCTCATAAAACAAATAGTTACCAAGAAAACAAATGAAAAATTCGTTTTCTTTTAACTCATTTTTTTCAATTATGAAGTATAAGAAGTATAAAAAACTCTCAGGACCTTTAATAGGAAATCTGTTAACTAATTGAAGTTGCTCACCAAAAAACAAAAAAACATCAAAGGCATCATTTTGAATATTAACGTATAATTTTTTTTCGCTATTATTTTTATTTTTTAATACTAAATAGTCATAAATCAATGTTTGATAATGAATTAAACTTGAATTAATTAAATAAACTTCCTTTAAAGATTGAATCGAGCTTGATACTTTATAAATTATTGAATTAATATAGTTTGCTGATACATCTGTTTTAAGGGTGTCTGACTCATCTATTTCATCAAACTTTTCATAATATTCATTAATCAGTTTTTGATCGAATATAGCTTTCGGAAAAAACAAACCCGGATTATTGGCAACAATTAGTTGTGTGCTATTGTCTATAGAGTTTTTATTAATCCAATTCTTAAAAGAATTTCCTTTAGATAATTCAACATCATCAATTTTTATAAAAGAGTAGGTTTTTAAATTACAATACGTAAAACCATCCTCACCAATAATAATTGAGGGTTTTTTTAATGAATTTATTTCAGTTTTTGGAAGCATCAAAAATTGTAGGCCAGTTACCGTTAATGCTAACATTTATCATTGAACCTAAAATAATATCAGGACCATTTACTCCGTCGACTGAAATTGTTTCATTTTCCTGTTTGAGAAGGTCTTTATTTTGATCATAAAGAATAATAGTCTTAGACACTTTGACTTCAAATACATCAACATAATATGAGATAGTACCTCCACTATTTTTTTCAATTTTATCAGCATCTATTGAAAATTGAGCCTCAACTCCATCAATTGGAATTTTGGCCATATTAACATAATCATTATTATATTTAAAAAGAGAATCTTTTACATTTACAGTCCCCAGAGTATCAATTACTACAACTTCCTTAAGCATATCTATCCTATATGTTCTGTCATATTGTAAATATGATGAATCTCTCTTTTCAATTAAAGTAAAAAATCCTTCATCAATGAATTTTATTAGAGTGTCAAAACTTTTTGAATATTTTCCATTGACATCTTTGAAAGCAATTTGAGCCTTACGAATTTCTTTTAATCGATTTATTACTTTTGCATAACGTTGATCCCTTACTTTATTAAAATCAATTGGTCCCATTATAGAATTATATATATGGTAACTAAAGAATATTGAAAGAATCCAAAGAAAGGCTTGAAGTGCGATTTTCATTTTTTATATGTTTATTTACTATAAACAAAACTACAATTTTTTTTTATTCATAAAAGAATTGCTTGTTAATTATAATGCGTAGTTTTCAAAAATGAATTCATCTGAAATTTATTCAATCTTATCAAATACTTTTCCGCTAAAACCTACTTTAAAGCAAATTGACTGGTTTAAATCAATAGCTGATTTTTTAGATTCTCCTTTGAAAGAAAATGTTTTTTTATTAAAAGGTTATGCTGGAACCGGTAAATCAACTTTAATAGGTCACCTAGTTCAACATTTACAAAAATTCAGTTTTAAAAGTGTATTAATTGCACCAACAGGTAGAGCAGCAAAGGTTATTTCTAATTATTCTAATAGAAGTGCATTTACCATTCACAAACAAATTTATTACCCTAAAAGTGAAAAGGGTAGTGGTGTGAAATTTATACTAAAAGCTAATAAACATAAAAATACTCTTTTTATAGTCGATGAAGCTTCAATGATAGGGGATGATAGACAAAATTCAAAATTTTTTGAAAATGGCTCTTTATTAAATGATCTAATTCAATATGTTTCGACAGGAAACTCATGTTTTCTTATTTTGGTTGGAGATACAGCTCAATTACCTCCGGTTAATCTAGAGATAAGTCCAGCTTTGAGTAGAGAAGAGTTAGAAGATAATTATAATAAAAAAGTAACTGCTATAACTTTGACTGAGGTTGTTAGACAGCTTTCTGATTCTGGAATTCTATATAACGCAACAGTTTTAAGAGAGTTTATTTTTCAAGAAGTATTTAATAAATTTAGGTTTGAATTAAATAGCTTTGATGATATACAAAGAATACAAGATGGAGAGGAGTTGCTTAATATATTAGACAACTCATTTAATGAGTATGGGATTGATCAAGTTGTTTTTATTGTGAGATCTAATAAGAGAGCTAATTTATATAATCAAAACATTAGAAAAAGAATTTTATTTCTTGAATCATCACTATCAGTTGGAGATCAGTTAATGGTTGTAAAAAATAATTATTTTTGGATAAAACCTGAATCGCAAGCAGGTTTTATTGCAAATGGAGATATTATTGTTGTTGAAAAAATTAATAATATAAAAGAGTTTTACGGCTTTAAATTTGCAGAAATCACAGCTAAACTAGTTGATTATCCAGAAATGCCCTCTTTTGAAACAGTGGTTTTAACCGATACTCTTACGTCTAATACCCCTTCCTTAAACTATGAAGAAAGTCAATCTCTTTATAAATCAGTTCAAGAAGATTATAAAAATGAAAAATCTTCCTACAAAAAATTTTTAAAGGTTAAAAACAACCCTTATTTTAATGCTTTACAAGTAAAATATTCATATTCAATAACATGCCATAAATCCCAGGGAGGTCAATGGGATAGAGTTTTTGTAGAATATCCGTATTTACCAGATGGACCAAATAAAGACTTTTTCAGATGGTTGTATACTGCAATTACTAGAGCAAAGAAGGGATTGTATTTGGTGGGTTTTCCAAAAGAGTATTTTAATTAATGATTTATTAAAATTTGCATCTTTGTGTTATAATAATAAAAAAATGAAAATTATTGCAGTTATTCCAGCTAGATATGAAGCAAAAAGGTTTCCAGGGAAGCTTTTAAAAAAATTAGGTAATAAAACTATTATTGAACAAACTTATTTGGCTGCATTATCAACAGGTCTTTTTGATGATATCTATGTGGTAACTGATGATGAAAAAATTTTATCACTAATTGATAAAGTTGGTGGAAAAGCCATAATGAGTAAAGGGAATTTTGATTGTGGAAGTGATCGAATTGCTTCAGCTGTAATTGATATGGATGTTGATATTGTTTTGAATATTCAAGGTGATGAACCCTTTATAAATAAAAGTTCATTATCTGCTCTTATTGATGTTTTAATAAACGATAAAAATAATGAAATTTCATTAGCTTCCTTAATGACAAAAATTACTGATCCAAAATTAATTGATGACCCCAATACTGTTAAGGTTATATTTGATAATGAAAACTTTGCAATATATTTTTCTCGTTTTGGACTTCCTTTTAAAAGAGATAAACTTTTACCTCTGAAAAGTTATAAGCATATTGGAGTATATGCTTTTAGGAAAAATGCTTTAATTGAATTTTATAATCAGGATATGACTCCATTAGAAAAGTCTGAAAAAATTGAATGTCTCAGATATATTGAAAATCGAAAAAAAATTAAAATGATTTTAACAGAGTTTGAGGGGATTTCAATAGATACACCAGCAGATTTAGAATTTGCAAAATTAATATGGAATAACAATGAATAGTTTTTTTAAATGGATTTATTTTAACGTTTTAAAATGGAAGTTGGTTGGGGAAATGCCTAAAATCAACAAAATGGTTTTGCCAGTTGTTTCACACACTCATTGGAATGATTTTTTAATGGGAATTTTAATTCGAAATGTAATTAATGAACAAATTAATTTTGTTGGAAAAAAAGAAATCTTTGGACCACTAACAGGTTGGTTTTTTAAAATGATGGGTGGGACTCCAGTCGATAGAGGAAGTAATTCTAATACAGTTAGTGCTATCACTGAAATTTTTAAACAAAAAAATATATTTAGACTAGCTTTAGCTCCCGAAGGAACCAGAAAAAAAGTAAAAGACTGGAAAACAGGGTTTTATCACATAGCTAAAGCGGCTAAAGTCCCAATTTGTCTAGTAGCCTTTGATTATGGAAAAAAACAAATAGTTTTTCACCCACCTTATTATCCTTCTAATAGCTTAGAGAAAGATATGAGTTTTTTAAAAAAACAATTTAAAGGTGTTGTTGGAAAAATCCCTCAATATTCATGGGTCAATGATGATTGAAATTAAGAAAGATTCATAGAGTGATATACGTTTTGAACATCATCATCTTCTTCAATATTTTCAATTAATTTCTCTACTTCTTCTTGTTCTTCTTTTTTTATTTTTTTTATCGATGTTGGGATTCTTTCGAAACCAGAAGATAAAATTTCAATATTTCGATTTTCTAATTCCTTTTGTATTTTTCCATAGTTTTCAAATGGACCGTATAGTAATATACCATCTTCATCTATGAAAACTTCTTCAACCCCATGATCTATAAATTCTAACTCAAGCTCTTCAGGATCAAAAATATTTTTATCTAACCTGAAGTTGCAAGTTCGTTCAAACATAAATTCTACAGACCCTGAGGTACCAAGATTTCCATTTGCTTTATTAAAATAACTCCTAATGTTTGCAACCGTTCTATTATTATTATTACTTGTTGTTTCAACAAGAATAGCAACTCCGTGAGGGCCATAACCTTCAAAAAGAATCTCTTTATAATTTTCTGTGCTTTTGTCTGAAGCTTTTTTTATTGCTCTTTCAACATTATCTTTTGGCATATTAGCCGCTTTCGCATTTTGTATTACAGCTCTGAGTCTTGAATTGTTTATAGGGTCAGGGCCTCCATCTTTAACAGCCATGACAATATCTTTTCCAATTCGTGTAAAAGTCTTAGCCATAGCTGACCATCGCTTCATTTTTCTTGCTTTTCTAAATTCAAAAGCTCTTCCCATTATTTTATTTTAGGTACAAATATAAATAAATAAGGCCTTTAGATTCTTTTATGTATTAATTCTAAGTCATTCAGCCCTTCCTCAATACTATAATACAGATGAGGTGGTAGTTTGTTTTTTTTATTGAGCAGTGCTAAATATCCAATTTCATTTGACGAGTAAACTCTTTTATATATTGGTTTAATAAAATATCTAGAATCAACAATTTTTTCAATCAATTCAGAATGAGTTGTTAAATCATTGGATCCAAGATGAAAGATTCCACTTAAATTATGATTAATTATGTAATGAATTTGTTGAGTTAATCTCCAAAGACTACTAAAATTAATTATTGCATTTGGGAAAATTTCTATTGGAGTTCTTTTTTGAATACAAACATCGATTTCTTTAATTCTAGGAGATTTAGAGCCAAATATAATTGCTGATCTAATTATCACGCATTTTGTATAAGGTAATTTCAGTGTTAGGTTTTCTAACTTAATTTGTAATTTACCATATATGCTTTCTGATAAAGTTTTATCACATTCATAGGATGGATAGTTATGAAACGCATCAAAAACATTAGATCCAGACATTAACATTAACCTACAATTATTCCTAAGACAATATTTCACTAATTTCTTATGCACTTTGATTAAACTCTCATCTCCTCCTCTTAAAACATTAATAATTAATTTTGGTTTAGTTTTTTTTAAAATCGATTTTAATAAATTATAAGTCAAATTAAAATAGAAAAAATTATTATTTACAAAAGAATCATTTTTATAAAAAGTTGCATAAGTATTATAATAAGGGGCAAGTTCTTTATATAAAGAATTACCAACTGTTCCGGTCCCTCCAAGTATTAGAATATTTTTCAAAAACCACTATTTTATAAAAGGCAACTTTACTATTGACGCTTTTATTTTTTTATTTCTTATTTCAACATACAATTCGGTTCCAATGGATGAATATTTAGAATCAATATATCCTAGTCCAATACCAATCTCTAAAGATGGAGAATGAGTCCCTGAACTTATAAAACCAATTTCAATATTAAAATTGTTAAAAATTTTATACCCTGATCTTGGAATTCCCCTTTCTGACATTTTGAGTCCAATTAATTTTTTATTTGTTCCATTTATTTTTTCATTTTCAAACTGCTTATTGTTTATGCATCCAGAAGATGGCTTTGTTATCCAACCTAGGCCCGCTGCGATTGGAGATGTTTGATCATTTATTTCGTTTCCATATAAACAATATCCCATTTCTGTTCTAAGCGTATCTCTTGCAGCTAATCCAACTGGAATTATATTAAATTTTTGTCCGGCCTCAAAAACTAGTTTCCATATTTCTATAGTATCTTCATTTTTACAATAAACTTCAACACCTCCTGATCCAGTATAACCTGTAGTGGCTACTATCACATTTTTTTTACCTGCAAAGGTTGTAGTTATATGACTATAATACGATAAAGAGTTTAAATCAGCTTTTGATAAACGTTGAGCTACCTCAATAGCTTTAGGACCTTGAATTGCTAATAAAGAGATTTGACTAGAAATATTATTGATTTTAGCTTTGAATTGTTTATTCCATTTACTAATCCATTTCCAGTCTTTATCTATGTTTGAGGCATTTACAACTAAAAAATATTTATATTTTTCAATTCGATAAATAATTAAATCATCAACAACTCCACCCTTCTCATTTGGCAAACAATTATATTGTGCTTTTCCAATTTTAATTTTTTCAATGTCATTACTACAAATTTTTTGTAATAAGCTTAATGAATTCGATCCTTCAACTGTAAACTCCCCCATATGGGAAACATCAAATACACCAACACTATTTCTGACTGCCAAATGTTCTTTTTTTATACCTGTATATTGAATTGGCATTTCATATCCTCCAAATGGCGCCATTTTGGCTCCCAAATTTTTATGAATACTATTTAAAATTGTTTTTGTCATTTTTAAATTTTAAAAATATTAATTTTATAATTATAATTATTCAAAATTAAATTCATTTTTACACATGACAACTAAAACACTTTATAAATTTTTAATTATTTATTCATTGCTTTTACATGTGGATTTAATTGCGCAGGATAAGTATGGAATCTCAAATGAATTTCATTTAAAAAATAGAAATAATTTAAGAGATCAAATGCCAGATAATAGCGTCTCTGTTCTGTTTTCAAATCCAGTTAGAAATAGATCAAACGACGTTTACTATTCTTATCACCCTGACCCTAATTACTACTATCTTTCTGGGTGGAGAGAGCCTCACTCTGTTTTAGTGATATTTAAAAATAACATAAAAGACAGTATAGGGAGTTATAATGAAATTTTATTTGTTAGAGAAAGAAATCCTGATGATGAACAGTGGAATGGAAAAAGAAAAGGGGTAGAAGGAGCAAGAAAATTAGGTTTTGATAGAGTTTTAAGTAAAAAAAGTTTTTCAAAAATGAATTTCAATTTTGATAATTTTAATAAAGTTTTATTAAACCCATTTCAAACTGATGTAAAAGATATAATTGCAGATGAAAGTGATCTTTTTGACCTTCAAAATCAATTAAAAAATAAAATAAATTATCCAAATGATTTTAATCCCGAAGTTTTCAAATGGTATAATTTAATTTATTCAGTAAATAATAAAGATATTGAGAGATTAAAAAAACAACTTCGTTTTTTTTCGAATAGAAATAAACACTTATTAAATGATAAAATAATTCAAAAATTCATATCAATAAATACTGAAGACTTCATGAAAGAGGTAAATAGTGATTCATCATTTTTTATTCCAGAGTTTAATTTTGATTTTGATTTATTAGATAAGTATTTAACCAATCAAAGAGAAATTAAATCTACTGAAGAGGTTGATTTGATAAGAAAAGCAGTTGCAATCTCTTCAATCGGTCAATCAGAGGTGATGAAGGCTGTTAAGCCTGGGATGAGTGAAAGAGAAATTCAAGGACTACATCAGTATATATATAAGCGTTATGGAGCAGCTCATGAAGGATACCCCTCTATTGTAGGCTCAGGTGAAAACGCATGTATTTTACACTATATAACTAATGATAAAACCAATATTAAAAATCAATTAGTTTTGATGGATCTTGGAGCAGAATATGGAGGTTATACAGCTGATGTTACAAGGACAATTCCAGTAAATGGTAAATTTACAGATGAACAAAGACTTATATATAAAATAGTTTACGATGCTCAAGAGGCTGGAATTGAAATGGCTAAAAAAGGTAATTCATTTTCACAAATATATGAAGCAACCAAAATGGTTGCTCTTGATGGTTTAATAGAATTAGAAATAATAAAAGATGAAAAAGAACTAAGAACTTATTATCCTCATGGAGTAGCTCATCATATTGGTTTAGACGTTCATGATCCAGGAAATTATGGCTTACTATCAGAAAATATGGTTATTACTGTTGAACCTGGCATATATATTCCTGAAGGAAGTAACTGTGATCCTAAATGGTGGTCAATAGGTATAAGAATTGAAGATGATATATTAATTACAAATACCGGTAATGAGAATCTATCTAAGTTTGCACCTAGAAAATGGGATTTGATTGAAAAGACAATGATTTTAAAAAGTCCATTAGATAATTTTAATTTACCTAATCTTTCAAATTAACCTCCTAACAAGTATTCTTTAAGCTGACTGTAATCTGAAATTTTTATTGAATTCTTAACGCCTTTAAGGGTTTTATTTAATTTTTTTGGAATATCAATTTTTTCATTGATAGTTTTCTCAACAATTTCAGCAAATTTACAAGGATGAGCAGTTTCCATAAATATTCCAATTTGATTAGGGTTTTTTTTAAAATATTTTTTCAACCCTAAATAGCCTATAGCACCATGAGGATCAAGTATATATTTAGTTTTTTTATAAATATTTTTAATACATTTTTTTGTTTCATTATCATTAAAACTATAACCAGTCACATTTTTTTTAAGCTTATGAATATCATTATTAAAAATCTTTTGAACTCTAATAAAATTACTTGGGTTTCCAACATCCATAGCATTAGAAATTGTTTGAATTGTTGGTTTTGGAGTGTAAACTCCAGATTTCAAGTATCTAGGGATAGCATTGTTAAGGTTTGTGCATGCTAAAAAATGATTAATTGGTAATCCTAATTTTTGTGCAATTAATCCTGCGCAAATATTTCCAAAATTTCCACTTGGAACTGAAAAATTTATTGGAAGATTAAACTTACTTGCTTTTTGATATCCCGCAAAATAATAAAACATTTGAGGGAGCCATCTTGCTATATTTATTGAGTTTGCAGAAGTGAGTCTAATTTTTTCATTTATTTGAGTATCCATAAAAGCTTTTTTAACCATATCCTGACAATCATCAAAAACTCCTTCGACTTCCAGAGATATGATATTTTTCCCAAGAGTAGTCATTTGTTTTTCTTGAACTTCACTCACTTTCCCCTTGGGATATAATATTATAACTTCAACCCCCGGAACATTATAAAATCCGTCTGCAACGGCTCCACCAGTGTCTCCAGACGTAGCGACTAGTACAGTAATTTTTTCTTTAGAATTTTCATTAAAATAACCTAAACATCGAGCCATAAACCTTGCGCCCACATCTTTAAAAGCTAAAGTAGGTCCATGAAATAGTTCAAGAGAAAAAATATTTTCATCAACTTCAATTAAGGGAAAGTCAAAATTGAGTGTTTCTTCAATTATTGATTTGAGTTTTTTTTCAGGAATTGTATTCCCAACAAACTGATATATTGCTTCAAAAGCAATATTATGTATGGTATATTTATCTAAATTTTTTATTATTTTTTTTGATAATGATTTTATTTCGTTAGGATAGTAAAGTCCTTTATCTGGCGCAATTCCTTTAATTACAGCTTCTTTGAATGATTCTGATTTAGATAGATTATTTAAGCTGTTGTATAACATTATGTCAGTTTTCTAACTCCTTTAGAGTTTATTTTTGATATATATATATCAAAATCTATATTCAATTTTGAAATAATATTTTTAAAACTATTAGCGACTTCCTTTGCTATAATATAGCCTCTTGATAGTGCGAAAATTGATGGGCCAGAACCAGATATTCCACAACCTAAAGCTCCGGCCTCTAGAGCTGAATTTTTTAATGAGTAATATTTAGGTATTAATAAAGATCTTTCTTTCTCAACTATCTCATCGTTTAAGCTTCTAGATATTAAATTATAATCATTTGAATATAATCCACTTATTAATCCAGCAATATTTGCTGTTTGTTTTACCACGTTTTTTAAAGGAACTTGTGTTTTTAAAATTGCTCTTGCATGAGAAGTTTTTAATTCAATTTTAGGATGAATAATTGTAACAACAAGTTCTGATGGTGAAGGAAGTTTTATGATATCCAAAGACTTAAGATCTCTAATCAATGTGAAGCCTCCAAGCATTGCTGGAGCAATATTATCAGCATGAGCTTCCCCACTAGCTAACTTTTCTCCTTCTAAAGCAAAAGGAATAAGATCAATCTTTTTAATATCTCTTTCTAATAATTCATTAATTCCAAAAACTGCTCCAACTGCACTAGCAGCACTACTTCCAATTCCACTTCCCGCTTTAATTTTTTTATATATTTCTATTTCTATTCCAATTTCTGTAGGAAACTTGTTTAGATAAGATTTTGCAGCAACTCCAGCTACATTTTTTTCAATAGAAAGTGGTAGATTTTCACCTTCAATTTTTATTATACGTACTCCTGGTTTTTTTGATTTTTTTATAATCATTTCATCTCCAATCGTATCTAAACAAAGTCCAAGCACATCGAAACCACATGAAAGATTTGCTACACTTGAAGGAGAAAATATTTTGATTGAGTCCATGATTATTTTTTCCCTATTCTTATGATGTCTGCAAAAATACCAGCGGCTGTAACCTCTGAACCAGCTCCAGCTCCCTTAACCACGAGGGGTTGATCAGCATAACGATTAGTATAAAATAAAATTATATTATCACTCCCTTCGAGATTATAAAAATCATGACCTTGATTAATATGCTTTAAACCAACACTTGCTATTCCATTTTCTAACTCAGCTACGTATTTTAGTTTGCATTTTTTAGCCTCTGCATCTTTTAATATTTTATTAAAGTGATTTGAGTTGTTTTCTAAACTACTATAAAATTCTGCTTTAGAAAAGGAATTAATAGATTCTTCTGGCAAAAAAGAATTATTTTCCACTTGATCCATTTCAATATCTAAACCTGATTCTCTTGCCAAAATCAAAATTTTTCTAGCAACATCAACTCCACTTAAATCGTTTTTTGGATCGGGTTCGGTAAAGCCCAGTTTCTCTGCTTTCAAAACTACATCTGAAAAAGAAACTCCATTTTTAAAATTGTTGAAAATAAAGTTTAAACTACCAGATAAAACTGCTTGAATTTTTAATATTCGATCACCTGATGCAACTAAGTTGTTTAAAGTGTTAATAATAGGAAGACCTGCACCAACATTTGTTTCAAATAAAAATGGACTATTAAATTTTCTTGAAATAGATTTTAATTTCTTATAATTTTTTAAATCATCAGCACAAGCAATTTTATTACAAGTTACAACACCAATACTGCTATTTAAATATTTAGAATATTCTTTTGATATTGATTGACTAGCAGTGTTGTCAATAAAAATAGAATTTCTTAAGTTTTTTGATTTTATATGTTTAAAAAATAAAGTCCTATCTGCCTTAACACCATTTTCTAGAGAAAGTTTCCAATTTTTTAAAGCTATAGGGTTGTCGCTCAAAATCATTTTTTTTGAATTTGAAATGCCCATTACTCTTATTTTTAAATGAAGATTTATATAAAGATATTTTTCTTGACTACATATTTGCTCTAATAATTTTCCACCAACATTACCTACACCAGTTACGTATAGGTTTAATTCTTTAATTTGAGATTCAAAAAAGCTTTCATGTAATGTGTTTAATGCTTTTTCAATATTTACTTTATTAATAACAATTGAAATATTTCTTTCAGAGGCACCTTGAGCTATTGCTCTTATATTAATATTATTTGATCCTAGACTGCTAAATAGTTTTCCGCTAATACCTTGGTGATCTTTCATTTTATCTCCAACAACAGCTAGGTTGACCATGTTAGTTTCTATTTTTGAGGGACTAACTTTACCTAGGCTTATTTCAAACTCAAACTCTTCATCAATCGATTGTTTTGCTATTTCTGAATCTTCACTTCTTAATCCCAGACAAATTGAATATTCAGATGATGCTTGAGTAATCATTATGATATTAATATTTTTTTTTGAAATTGCTTTAAAAAGTCTATTTGAAAATCCGGGAACTCCCATCATGCCATTTCCTTCTAATGTTACAAGAGCTACATTGTCAATGTGACTAATACCTTTGACAATTTGACCATTAGTGTTATTAGTATTATTTATTAATGTCCCTTGATCATTTGGTTTAAAAGTGTTTTTTATAATCATTGGTATTTGTTTATCAATGATTGGATGAAGTGTAGGAGGGTAAATTACTTTAGCGCCAAAGTGGGACATTTCCATTGCTTCTAAATAAGATAGATTTTTTATTGGCATGGCTTGACTTACTATTTTTGGGTTTGCCGTATACATTCCACTTACGTCTGTCCAAATTTCTAAAATATCAGCATCTAAAATATTTGCTAAAAGTGCAGCTGAATAATCTGAACCACCTCTTCCCAATGTTGTTGGATCTCCATCTTTATTTGATGAAATAAATCCCGAAATTAATGTAACTCTATATTTGTTTTTTTTAAAAAAGTCAAGTACTTTATTTTTTGTATTGACTAGGTTAACAATTTCTTGATCATTCTTTTTTTTAGTCTCAATTAATTTTCTTGCATCAGCATAAACGATATCAATACTTTGACTTTTTAATATTTCAAATAAAATTGAGCAAGAAAGAACTTCTCCAAAACTTGTAATAGTTGCAGACGATTTTAGTGTTATTTCTTTTAATGAGAAAATAGAGTCAAGAAGACTTTCAAGAGAGTTAAGTTGATTTTTAACAAAGCTAATTACATTACTCTGCTTGTTAATAGGAATTCTGTTCTTAATAATTTCTATATGTCTTTGCTCTAAATCGTTGATTTTATTCTTATAACTTAAATCTCCGCTTCCAGCTTTTTTTAGCATCAGAGACAGAATGTCTGTAACACCACCTAGAGCAGAAACAACAACAGTGATTTTATTTGTGCCTTTTTTAATAATTTCTGAAACACAATCTATAGATTTTGCATTTGAAACTGATGTTCCTCCAAATTTTAAAATTTTCATTACTATTGAATATTAATATGTTTTTTGTACCCTTTATCGTAATTCAAAAAGCATTTTATCATGAGATGATAAATAAAAACCTATTACAGGTTGATGTTAAATTATATGTAAAGAAAACCTAAGAAATTAACTTTAACTAAAAATAGTCTAAAATGTTTTGTTCATGTTAATAATGGAAAATGTTTTTTCAAGAAGTTGTTGCTTTTACCTTAGAAATAGTAAGTTCCTTGTCATCACTTAAATGATCAATAGTGATGGAGTCACCATCATTTATTGAGTTACTAACTATTTGCTCAGCAATTAGATCCTCAACATATTTTTGAAGTGCTCTTTTAAGTGGTCTAGCTCCATATTTAGTATCGTAACCCTTTTCAACTATAAAACTTTTTGCAGACTTAGTTAGTGATATTGAATAGCCTAGTTTTTCAACGCGAGTCATTAATTTTTTTAATTCTATTTCAACAATTTTAGATATTGCTTTTTTATCCAATGAATTAAATATAATAAAGTCATCTATTCTATTAAGAAATTCTGGAGCAAATGTTTTCTTTAAAGCACTTTCAATTACCCCCTTTTGAAGATCGTCAGATTGAGCTTTTTGGGATGATGTTTCAAAACCAACTCCTGTTCCAAAATCTTTTAATTGTCGGGCTCCAATATTTGAAGTCATTATAATTATTGTGTTCTGAAAGTTAACTTTTCTTCCCAAACTATCGGTTAAAAACCCATCATCTAAAACCTGAAGTAACATATTGAAAACATCAGGGTGAGCCTTTTCTACTTCATCTAAAAGTATAACTGAATATGGACGTCTTCTAACCTTTTCGCTTAACTGCCCACCTTCTTCATAGCCAACATATCCAGGAGGAGCTCCAATTAATCTTGAAATAGCAAATTTTTCCATATACTCACTCATGTCTATTCGAATCAAATTTTCTTCAGATTCGAAAATTTCCTCAGCTAATATCTTAGCAAGTTGAGTTTTGCCAACTCCAGTCTGGCCAAGAAAAATAAATGATCCAATAGGTTTATCAGGGGCTTTAAGACCTGATCTGTTTCTCTGAATTGATTTAACTACTTTCTCAACAGCCTCTTTTTGACCAATAAGTTTTTCAGATATAGTTGAGCTTAGTTTGGAAAGCTTATTTTTTTCTGATTTTACAATTTTGTTTACAGGAATATTAGTCATCATAGAAACAACATCAGCAATATGTGTTTCATCAACTAATATTCTATTTTTCTTAGATGTTTCATTCCATTCTTCTTGAGCTGCTAATAAGTTTCGTTCAACCTTTTTTTCGTCGTCACGAAGTTTTGCTGCTTCTTCATATTTCTGTTTTTTTACTACAGCAGTTTTTTGCGCTCTAATTTTTTCTAACTCATCTTCAAGCTCAACAACTTCTTTGGGAACATTCATGTTTTGAATGTGTACCCGAGAACCTGCCTCGTCAAGAGCATCAATTGCTTTGTCTGGTAAAAAGCGATCAGATATATATCTGAAGCTAAGATCTACACAAGCTTTAAGCGCTTCATCTGTATATGTAACACTGTGATGGTTTTCATATTTATCCTTTATGTTTTTTAATATTTCAAGAGTTTCTTCAATTGAAGTCTCTTCTACTAATATTTTTTGAAAACGTCTTTCAAGAGCCCCATCTTTCTCTATGCTCTGTCTATACTCGTCTAACGTTGTTGCACCAATACATTGAATTTCTCCTCTGGCAAGCGCTGGCTTAAACATGTTGGATGCGTCAAGACTTCCGGTAGCTCCTCCTGCCCCTACAATTGTATGAATTTCGTCAATAAAAAGAATAATATTATTATTTTTTTCTAATTCATTCATCACAGCCTTCATTCTCTCTTCAAATTGACCTCTATATTTTGTTCCAGCAACAAGACTAGCAAGATCTAAAGTCACAACTCTTTTGTTGTACAAAATTCTTGAAACTCTTTTCTGAATTATTCTTAACGCCAACCCTTCTGCTATAGCAGATTTTCCAACTCCAGGTTCTCCAATTAAGAGAGGGTTGTTTTTTTTACGGCGACTCAAAATTTGAGAAACTCTTTCTATTTCTTTCTCTCTTCCAACTACAGGGTCTAGTTTGTCATTTAACGCCATATGAGTTAAATCTCTTCCAAAGTTATCTAAAACAGGGGTTTTAGATTTTTTATTAGACTTTGATTCTGATTTAGGAATAAAAGGGTTTTCTTTTTTTATTGAATCTTCATCATCATTTTCTTTTTCGTCAGGAAATGACGCACTCTCAGCTAAGTCTTGATATTCATTATTGTCATTAGAAATCAGAAGTTTAAATTGTTCTTTTACTGATTCATAGTCTATACTTAAATTTTGTAAAAGTTTAGTAGTTGGATCATTTTCATTTCTAAGAATGCATAATAATAAGTGAACAGTATTAATTAAATCACTTTGAAAAAGCTTTGCTTCTAAAAAAGTAGTTTTTAATGCTCTTTCAGCCTGCCGTGTTAGATGAAGGTTCTTTTTTTCATTAATTGAAAAGTTGGTTTCTATAACTGCTGGATTCAAAATTTCAACTTTTTTTCTCAATGAATCTAAATTAATCTCCATTGAGGTTAAAATTGAGATAGCTTTTCCTCCACCATCTCTTAATATACCGAGCATTAAATGCTCAGTTCCAATAAAATTATGTCCCAACCTTACAGCTTCTTCTTTGCTAAAAGCTATTACATCTTTAACACGTGGTGAAAAATTATCATCCATAAAATAAAATTATCTTTTAAATATATAGTGCAATAAATGTTCCAATATATATATACATGTTAAAAAGACAAAAAAAAATCCATTTATCAAAACTCTTGTCGTGTAAAATTATGATTAATTTTCATTAATTGAATGTTAATAAATTTCAAAATAAAACACCTTTATTTAGACATTAATTAAGACTCTTATAGCTATTTTCGTAAATACTGTAAAAAAAACATAAAATGGCTTCAGAAGAAAAATTGATTCCAATCAATATTGAGGATGAAATGAAATCGGCTTACATAGATTATTCTATGTCTGTCATTGTGTCGCGAGCTCTGCCAGATGTTCGAGATGGTCTAAAGCCTGTTCATAGAAGAGTTCTTTATGGCATGCATGAATTAGGTATACGAGCAACAACTGGTTACAAAAAATCAGCTCGTATAGTTGGAGAAGTTCTGGGTAAATTCCATCCTCATGGTGACACTTCTGTTTATGACACTATGGTTCGTATGGCTCAAGAGTGGAGCTTGAGATACCTACTTGTTGATGGTCAAGGTAATTTTGGTTCTGTTGACGGTGATAGCCCTGCTGCAATGAGGTATACTGAGGCAAGAATGAAAAAAATGTCTGAGGATATGCTTGCAGATATTGAAAAAGACACTGTTGATCATCAACTCAATTTTGATGACACACTGAAGGAACCAACTGTTTTGCCAACCAGAATCCCTAATTTATTAGTTAATGGTGCTTCTGGAATTGCTGTGGGTATGGCCACTAATATGCCACCTCATAATTTAACTGAAATTATTAATGGTACCATCTTATTCATAAACAAAACTTTTATTGAAAAAACTGGTCTTTCTGAAGAAGTTGAGGTTGATGAAAACGAAGCTATTGATTCATTAATAGAAAAAGTGACAACTGAAAACTATTCTCCTACAAAAGAAGAAATCATTTCAGAGCAGAAACTTTTAAAAATAAACAAACAAAACAAAAGTGACATAGATGCTCTAATGCAACATGTTAAAGCCCCTGATTTCCCAACTGGAGGTGTTATATATGGTTATGAGGGAGTACGTGATGCATTTCACACAGGACGAGGTAGAATAGTTGTAAGAGCTAAGGCGATAATTGAGGAAGTTAATGGTAGAGAATGTATTATAGTTACTGAGATTCCATTTCAAGTAAATAAGGCTGAAATGATTAAAAAAACAGCTGAATTAGTTAATGATAAAAAAATAGAGGGAATTTCTAATATCAGAGATGAATCTGACAGAAAAGGTATGCGGGTTGTATACATTCTAAAACGTGACGCTATTCCTAATATAGTTTTAAATAAACTATATAAGTATACTGCTTTGCAATCCTCTTTTAGTGTAAACAATATAGCTCTTGTTAAAGGAAGACCTCAGATGTTAAATCTAAAGGACATGATTTTGCATTTTGTAGATCATCGACATGAGGTTGTTGTTAGAAGGACAAAGTTTGAATTGAAAAAGGCTGAGGAACGTTCACATGTTTTAGAGGGTTTGATAATAGCTTCAGATAACATTGATGAAGTAATAGCTCTTATAAGAGGATCAAAAAGTCCAGATGAAGCTAGGGAGAAACTCAAGAATAAATTTAAATTATCTGAAATTCAAGCTAAGGCCATAGTTGAAATGAGGCTTCGACAACTCACGGGACTAGAACAAGATAAATTACGTTCTGAATTTGATGAGCTACAAAAAATGATTACTGGTTTAAATAACATACTTGACGACAAAGATCTTCGAATGGAGATCATTAAAACTGAACTTGAAGAAGTAAAGGAAAAGTATGGAGATGATAGGCGTTCAGAAATTGAATATGCTGGAGGAAATTTCAGTATTGAAGATATGATACCTGATGAAAAAGTAGTCATTACAATATCCCATGCTGGTTATATTAAAAGAACTCCATTATCTGAATATAAAACACAAAATAGAGGCGGTGTTGGACAAAAAGCTTCTACAACAAGAAATGAAGATTTTTTAGAAAATCTTTTTGTAGGGACTAACCATCAATATATGTTGTTTTTTACTCAAAAGGGTAAATGTTTTTGGATGCGTGTATATGAAATACCAGAAGGATCAAAAACATCTAAAGGAAGAGCCATGCAAAACCTTGTAAGCATTGAGCAAGATGATAAGGTTAAAGCGTTTATTTGTACTCAAGATCTTAAAGATGAAGCCTATATAAATAGTCATTATGTTATCATGGCTACAAAGAAGGGTCAAGTTAAAAAAACATCTTTAGAAAAGTACTCTAGGCCAAGAGCAAATGGTATTAATGCAATAACTATAAAAGAAGGAGATGAACTATTAGAAGCAAAATTAACTAATGGTTCTAGTCAAATTGTTTTAGCTGTTAAGTCAGGTAAAGCAATAAGATTTGAAGAAAGTAAAACTAGGCCAATGGGAAGAGGTGCTTCTGGTGTTCGAGGAATTAGGCTTAAGAATGAAATGGATGAGGTTGTAGGAATGATTTCTGTTAATGACATGGACACTAGCGTTCTAGTTGTTTCTGAAAATGGTTATGGAAAAAGATCTAGTTTGGACGATTATAGGATTACTAATAGAGGAGGTAAAGGAGTAAAAACTATTTCTATCACAGAAAAAACTGGAGATTTAGTTTCTATTAAAGATGTAACTGATTCAGATGATTTAATGATTATTAATAAATCTGGTATAGCAATAAGAATGGAAGTCTTAAATCTTAGAGTAATGGGTAGAGCAACTCAAGGTGTAAAACTCATTAATTTAAAAGGTCGTGATCAAATTGCAGCTGTGGCAAAAGTTATGAAAGATGATGATGCTATTGAAGATTTAGATAATATTGATATAAGTGAAGGTCCTATAATTGAATAAAATCTATTAATTTTACAAAAAATAATAAGTAATGAAAAAAATAACAACTGTTTTTTTTGTATTAGTAAGTATTACAATTTTTGCTCAAAAAAAACAATATAAATCGGCTGAAAAAGCATTTAAAAAAGGGGATGTTAGCTTATCATATTCAATAATTTCTGATAATGTTGCTCTTTTTGATAGTGCAGATGATAAAATAAAAAATCAAGTAAAGTTTTTGTCTGCAAGGATTGATCATCATAACAAAAACTTTTCGTTGGCTCTTAAAAGTTATAAGGCATTAAAAGATAATCCTAATTTTAAAGTCTTAGTAGAAGAGCGTTTAAAAGTGTTATCCGGGGATATTATTACTGCAGCTATTGAAGAAAGTGAAGCAAAAGAATTTATTGAATCTTCAAAAAAATTATATATGGCTTATACCATTGATAATGATGCTGGCATGGATTTTCTTTATTATGCTTCACAAAATGCGATTAATGGTCTAGATTATAATATGGCTTTAGACTATTTATTACAATTAAAAGAAAAGCAATATTCAGGTTCTGTTACAAATTATTTTGCAAAAGAAGTTGCCACAGGAAATGAAATCCCTGTAGATGCAACTCAATATAAATTTTTTCAAAAATCCGATGAATATTCTGATTTTAGAGAAGAAGAAACACCTTCCAAATATCCGGAAATTGTTAAGAATATTGCTTTAATATATGCTAAGCAAGATAAGACTGATAAAGCTCTTGAAGCTGTAAAGGAAGCGCGTTTAGCAAACCCAGAGGATTTAAACTTAATACTTACTGCTGCTGAAATTTATATCGAATTAGGTGAAAAGGAGAAATTTAAAGAATTAATATCTCAAGCTATTGAAAAGGATCCAAACAACGCAATATTATACTTCAACTTAGGCGTAGTAAATAATGATCTTGGTGATAGTGAATCAGCTAGAGGATTTTATGAAAAAGCTATTGAAATTGATCCTAGTTATGAGACTGCTTATTTTAATTTAACATCACTAATCTTATCTGGAGAATCTGCAATTGTAGACGAAATGAATTCGTTAGGTACTTCAAGAGCTGATAATGCAAGGTATGATACTTTGAAATCAAATAGACAGGCTTTATATTTAGAATGTGTTCCATTTCTCAATAAACTAATAGATCTAAATAAAAATGTTGAAGCAATTCAAACATTAATGAACATATATGGAACAATTGGAGATAATGTCGGTTACATGAAAATGAAAAAATTACTTGAGTAAATTAAATTTTAATATTTTTAAATAATAATTAAACTCCTTTTGTTTCTTAAAGGAGTTTTTTATCTTATTTAAGAGAGTTAAATACATTTAGTATTTTTAAAACAAATAAATAGTTTGAAAAATTTATACAGTTATTTTATTTTAAAACAATCACTGTTTTATAAATTACTTCTCTTTATAAGCTGTAGTGTTTTTGTAGTTTACATTTTTCCCCGAGGAGGGCAATTTAAGTATGAGTATCAAAAAGGAAAAATATGGCAACATCCTACACTATACGCTCCCTTTAATTTTACTATTCTAAAATCTGAACAAGAGCTTGCTGAGGAAAAACAAACTATTGAGATTCAACAACCTAAATATTATAGATATGACTCATCTATTTATGAGAATGTTATTTTAAAATATAATGAGAAGTTCAAGTTGGTTTTTTTAGAGAATAAATCAAGTGATCAATTGATTTTATTTGGAAGAGAATTAATTAATGAAATTTATAAATACGGGGTTTTACCCATTAATTTCCAATCAAATAATAAAAATTTATATCTGATTAAAAATACAGAAGAAACTTCTTTAAGTTTTGATCAGCTTTTTAGACTAAAAAATCTAAATGAATTTATTTTGGAAGAGACCAGCACCTCTTCTTTAAATGAATATAATGATCAATACTATAATCTTTTCTTTGATTTGATTCAGCCAAATATATTTTTAGATGAAGGCTTTACAAAGCAAGCCTTACAAGCATCATTAGGTGATATTTCTCCTACAAGAGATTATATTCGAGAAGGAAAACTCATAATTGCCCAAGGTGAAATTGCAGAGGGAGAGAATTTCCTTCAGTTAGAATCACTAAAGAAAGAATACATGTCTTTAAACATTTCTTCTAGACAAGAGTACACAATTATATTCGGGTATTCAATTTTGATTAGCTCTGTGTTTTTAATGCTTTTTTTATTCATTAAAAACTACAGGCCTGAGATTTATCAGAATAATAAAGATTTAACTTTTATCGTTTTTAATATTCTTTTTTTATTAGGTTTTACAACTTTGATATTGAGTTTTAATGGTGACTTTTATTATGCAATACCATTATGCATTCTCCCTATTACTATAAAGACATTTTATGATGCAAGGCTGGGCCTTTTTGCTCATGTTCTAACAGTTTTACTATTAGGTTTTGTAGTTCCTAATGGGTTTGAATTTGTGTTTCTTCAAATTATTGCGGGAATGGTAATTATTCAAACACAAACTGAGTTACATAAAAGAGCAAGTATTTTTATCTCAGTTAGTCAAATAGTACTTGTTTATTTATTGGGTTATTTTTCTTTCTCAATAATACATGAAGGAAGCTTCAACTCTCTAAATATTAATATTATAGTATATTTTATAATTAATGGCTTGCTTACTCTTTTTGTTCAGCCATTAATTTATGTATTTGAAAAATTATTTGGTTTAGTTTCAGACATTACATTACTTGAGTTTTCTGATACAAATTCAAAATTATTGAAACAACTATCTGAAAAAGCTCCCGGAACTTTTAATCATTCATTACAAGTTGCAAATCTAGCTGAAGCCGCTGCAAACGAAATAGGAGCAAATAGTCTATTAGTTAGAGTAGGGAGCTTATATCATGATATTGGAAAGATTAATGCTCCTACTTTTTATTCAGAAAATCAAAATTCACCTGTCTCTCCTCATGACGATTTGACTCCTGAACAGAGTGCTGAAATAATTATTAATCATGTAAATGAGGGGATTAAAATTGCTAAAAAAAATAATATTCCAGATAGAGTCATTGACTTTATTAGAACTCATCATGGTACAAATACAGTCTATTATTTTTATCAAAAGGCAATAGAACAATATGGTAAGGATAATGTGAATGTGAAAAGTTTTAAATATACGGGACCAACACCCTTTTCAAAAGAAACTGCAATTTTAATGATGGCTGATTCTGTAGAAGCTGCCTCTAAAAGTTTAAGAACTCCAACGTTTGAAAAAATCCAAGACTTTGTAAATCAAATAATTGATAATCATATGTTTGGTAAACAGTTTGAATATTCAAATATTACTTTATACGAAATTGAACTTGTTAAAAAAGTATTAATTAAAAGATTGGTAAATATTTATCATTTGAGAATTGAATATCCTGAGTGATGTTTTATTAAAAAACATTTGTTGTTATCAGCTTAAACTTTAGATTTGCAAAATCTTTATCACATCCTAAATAAGGAGGGGTGCCAGAGTGGTAATGGAGCAGTTTGCTAAACTGTCAACGGGCAACCGTTGCCAGGGTTCGAATCCCTGTCCCTCCGCAATATAAAGGTCGCGTAGCTCAGCTGGATAGAGCATCTGCCTTCTAAGCAGACGGTCACAGGTTCGAATCCTGTCGCGATCACAACAAAGATCCGTAAAGTGTTTAATTATAATACTTTACGGATTTTTTCATTTTTATGTGGGTCGATATGTGGGTCGTAAGTAGAAAGTTAGCGTCAAAATATATGGCTGATTCTAGCAATTCGATCATGTGTTTTTCAAGAATTAATACCTTTGATACTTGAAGAACTGTTGAAAAAGAAGCTAAATTTATTGCAAATCAAATGCGGTAGTTTCTTTAATTATATCGACAGAAACAGAAGAACGGATTTTAGAAATTCCTTCAATAGAGGCTAGTTTCTTGTTAATAAAATTGTGGAGGTCTGAAATAGTATTTACAGTAATTTTTATGATATAGTCATAATCGCCTGTAACTTGGTAACATTCCATAACTTCGGGTAAATTACTAATGTTATTTCTAAAATTATTCAATTTTTTTATGCTGTGTATTGCTAAAGATATTTGGCAAAAAGCGATTACCTGTTTACCAACCTTATCTAGATCCAAAAGTGCTACATAGGATTTAATCACACCTTGTTTTTCAAACTTTTTTATTCGTTCATAAGTAGGTGTAATACTTAAACCAACCCTATTAGCAATTTCTTTGGTATTAAGCTTTGAGTTGCGTTGCAATTGATACAAAATAGCCTTATCGATTTTATCCATTTTAGATTTTAATGTTAAGCAAAGATATTTTTTTATTAAAAAAAAGATTTAATTTCTATTATTTCAAATATAATAAATTTATTTTCTAAATAATATATATATTATAAAATATAAAACCATATTTATTAAATTTATAGAATAATATATTTAATATGAAAACTGGTTTTACGAATCGAAAGAGTTTAAAGAAATTAATGAATGCCCTAAAAAACGCTAATGAACTCATGATAGGTTACCCTGTAGCCAAAGATTTTGATTTTTCTGAGCTATACCCTTCATTAAAATATGTAATTAACAATGTGGGTGACCCTTTTATAGAAAGCACATATAAGGTACAAACCCATAAAACTGAAAGAAAAGTTATTGATTTCTTTGCTCAATTGCTTCGTGCTAATCCAAAAGATTATTGGGGATATGTAACCACAGGTGGTTCCGAAGGAAACCTATACGGTCTTTACGTGGCAAGAGAACGCTACCCAAATGCAATGGTATATTATTCAGAAACAACCCATTACAGTATTAAGAAGAACATACATCTTCTAAATATTCCCAGTATCGTTATTAGATCTCAAGAAAACGGGGAAATCGATTACGAAGATTTACAAAATACCCTTCTAAACAATAGACATATTCCACCTATTATCATGGCCAATTTTGGTACAACAATGAAAGAAGCTAAAGATGATGTATCTAAAATAAAGTCGATTTTAAAAATATTAGCTATAAAAAGTTTTCATATCCACTTAGATGGTGCATTGTCAGCTTCTTATGGGAATTTTATTGAGCCTAGAATACCATATGATTTACAAGATGGGACAGATAGTATTTCACTTAGCGGACACAAATTTATTGGGTCACCTTTTCCTTGTGGGATAGTGATTACAAAGCGTTCTTTTAGGGATCGCATTGCAAATGATGTTGCCTACATTGGCTCCTTAGATACAACAATTGCAGGTTCACGTAATGGTCATGCAGTATTATTTATGTGGTATGCAATAAATAAAATGGGAGTTGAAGGCTTACGTAAACGTTATGAGGATAGTTTAAAAATGGCGTCATATTGTAAGGAAGAATTAAAAAAATCAGGAATCAGTGCTTGGTCGAATCCTGGAGCTATAACGATTGTTTTCCCGAAAACTTCAGAAAAACTAACACATAAATGGGGATTGGCAGCTGAAGGAGATATTACCCATATTATTTGTATGCCAAGCATTTCAAAAGAGCAAATTGATAATTTTATAATTGACCTACTAGAAGAAAAAAATGTTAATATTTCTTAGATTAAAGATTAACTTTTTAAATTATATTCATTAAAATTTATGATTAATGTTTCAAAATTTTAAAAAACAAATATTTTCTTATAACTCCATTTCAATTAATTATGTGATGGGGGGGTCAGGCCCTCCATTATTATTGCTGCATGGATATCCTCAGACTTATTTTATTTGGCATAAAATAGCATCTGAATTGAGTAAAAAATATACAGTTGTAGCCAGTGATCTCAGAGGTTACGGTGACAGCAGTAAACCTAACTCAGATAAAAAGCATGAATCTTATTCCAAGAGAGCAATGGCTAAAGACCAAGTAAAATTAATGAAGCATTTAGGTTTTGATAGTTTTTTAGTGGCTGGACATGACAGAGGAGGGAGAGTGGGACATCGCATGGCATTAGATTACTCAGGCGTTGTGGAAAAATTAGTAGTGATGGATATTGCACCGACCTATACTATGTACAAAACAACTGATATGGATTTTGCAAAGTCTTATTATCATTGGGTTTTTTTAATTCAACCCGCAAATATTCCAGAAAAGATGATAGGAGCAGACCCTGAATTTTATTTAAATAAAAAAATTAGACAATGGGGAAAAGATAGCGATGCATTCACAAAAACTGCATTTTCTGAATATCTTCGCTGTTTTACACCGGAGACAATCAGAGCAAGCTGTGAAGATTATCGTGCTTCGGCTTCCATTGACTTAGAACATGATCAAATTGACATAGACAATAATCATAAAATAACTTGTCCGATCATCGTTATTTGGGGGGCTAAGGGTTATGTTGGAAATAAATACGATATTGTTGCTGAATGGAAAAAATTTGCAACAGAGGTAGTTGGATACGGTCTACCTTGCGGTCATTATTTACCAGAGGAAGCACCAAATGAAACTTTGGATGCATTAGTCTCTTTTCTTTAGTTTAAAATTAAAAGATGAATAAATGAATACATATCAAATTGCTACTATTCCTGGAGACGGAATAGGCAAAGAAGTAGTTCCGGAATCAGTAAAAGTTTTAGATATAGTTGCTGCTAAATGTGGCTTTAAATTAAAATATAAAAATTACAACTATTCCTGTGAATATTTTAAGTTACATGGAAAAATGATGCCAGAAAATGGTTTAGATAGATTAAGGGACAGTGATGGTATTTTTTTAGGGGCAGTTGGCTATCCAGGAGTGCCTGACCATATATCATTATGGGGCTTGTTAATTCCAATCAGACGAAATTTTCAACAATATGTTAATTTAAGACCTGTTAAGCTATTAAAAGGAATAGAATCCCCTTTAAAAGCCCCAGGAATAATAGACTTTTATATTGTTCGAGAAAATAATGAAGGAGAATATTCATCTATTGGAGGGCGATTAAATGAAGGGTCACCTCATGAATTAGTAGTTCAGGAAAGTATCTTCACAAGAAGAGGTGTAGATCGAGTTATGAAGTATGCCTTTGAACTTGCGAGCAAAAGAGATTTTAAATTAACTAGCGCAACTAAATCTAATGGTATAATCCATACTATGCCTTATTGGGACGAAAGATTCAAGGCAATGAGTAAAAATTATCCTAAAGTAGCGATTGATCAATTTCATATTGATATACTAGCAGCACATTTTGTTCAGAATCCTGACAGGTTTGATGTGGTTGTGGCAAGTAATTTATTCGGTGATATATTATCAGACCTTGGACCTGCTGTGGTAGGTGGAATGGGTATTGCTCCAGGCGCTAATATTAATCCAGAAAAAGAGTTCCCAAGCATGTTTGAGCCTGTTCATGGAAGTGCCCCTGATATAGCAGGAAAAAAATTAGCAAATCCAATTGCTTGTATTTGGACCGCTTCGATGATGTTAGATCATTTAGGAGAAATAGAAGGAGCTAAATTAATAGTAAATGCAATTGAAGAAATTATTTCAAGTGGTAAGGTTCTAACTAAAGATTTAGGTGGAAATGCCAATACTGAGGGAGTTACTAATGCAATTATTGAAAAAATAAAAAGGCTTTGATTATTTTCTTTTAGTATGTGATAAAAAAAACATAAGTGGGTCGATATGTGGGTCGAAACTATTGATTAAATATGTATTTATTTGCTTATTTATGACAACAATACCGCCAAAACATACAGAATTGATCAGTATTTAACAAAATGGCCGAAAGCTGTCGCGATCAAATCAAAACTTACCTTAATAGTCAGGGTTTTTTGTTAAATAGCTGTTTTTACATATTATTTTAATTTAAGAAAATCCTATTTATAAACTTCAGAATAAAATTCATCTACTTGTCTTACTTCTTTTATTATAGTATTCATTCTCAACAATGTGAAGAAATGGTTAATAAGATTTATTATTTTTTTATAGTATAAATCTTGATTGATTTCTTTTACTTTATTTTAATAATCTTTTAAATTTTTATATACTTTTACATCAAATTTATTCTATGAAAATAGGTGTCCCCAAAGAAATCAAACCTCAAGAAGCTCGTGTTGGATTGACACCATCTGGAGCAGCAACTTTAGTTTCGGACAGTAATGAAGTTTTTATTCAAAAAAGTGCTGGAATTGATAGTGGTTTTTCAGATGAAGAATATATTGCAGCAGGCTGCAATATATTAAGTTCAATACAGGAAATATACTCTATTGCCGATATGATAGTTAAAGTAAAAGAACCATTAAAACCTGAATATTCTTTGATTAAACCAAATCAATTAATATTTACATATTTTCATTTTGCTTCAAGTGAAACTCTTACTAAGGCCATGATCAAAAGTAAAGCAATTTGTATTGCTTATGAAACTGTAGAAAAAAATAAAGGCTTACCACTTTTAGTTCCCATGTCTGAAGTTGCTGGAAGAATGGCAACTCAACAAGGAGCTAAATATTTAGAAAAGCCTCAAGGAGGGTTAGGGATTCTTTTAGGAGGAGTTCCTGGTGTTGCTCCAGCTAATGTTTTAATATTGGGAGGAGGTGTAGCTGGAACAGAAGCTGCGAGAATGGCTGCTGGATTGGGAGCCAACGTTACATTGTTAGACACTAATTTAGATAGACTAAAATTGTTGGGTGATGTTCTTCCTCCAAATGTAACCATACTTTATTCAGATTCATCTACAATAAGTAAACATATTAAAACTTCACATTTGATTATTGGAACAGTTTTAATTCCAGGTGCGAAGGCTCCAAAATTAATCACTAAAGAAATGCTAAATGATATGCAAAAAGGGGCTGTACTTGTAGATGTTGCTATTGATCAAGGTGGTTGCTTTGAGACAAGTATTCCAACAACTCACGACAAGCCTATTAATACTATTAATGGTATAGTTCATTATGCGGTAACAAATATGCCTGGAGCGGTTCCAAACACATCCACAAAAGCTTTAACAAATGCTACTATCTCATATACTCGAGAATTAGCTTCCAAGGGATGGAAAAAGGCATGTATTGAAAACTCTTATTTAGTTAAAGGTTTAAATATTGTTAGTGGAAAAGTTGTGTATAAAGAGGTAGCAGAATCATTTTCACTACCCTTTGAGTCAGTTGACAATTTTTTGAATTAAAATTGATTATATTTGACTGTGAAAGTTACCCCAACTCGCTTCAATCTTTTTATGTTTTTTAAACTTCCCTCTGCATGGTGGTCCGGAGTAAGATTGTATGAAATAAACTCAGATAAATGTATTGTTAAAGTTAAGCACAGATGGATTAATCAAAACCCGTTCAATTCAATGTTTTGGGCAGTTCAGGGAATGGCAGCTGAAATGACTACGGGAGCTTTTTTAACTCGTGAAATTAATTCAAGTGGTCATAACATATCTATGTTGGTGGCTAACAATACTGCTAAATTTACTAAAAAAGCAACAGGTCAAATTCGCTTTGTTTGTGATCAAGGACTAGAAGTAAAAAAACTTATTGAAAAAGCTATCACTACAGGTGATGGTCAAACCCTATGGATTGATTCTAAAGGATACAATGAAGATAGCACGCTTGTTTCTCATTTCTCCTTTGAATGGTCTGTTAAACTTAGAAAATAATGAAACCATCTTTTTTTAATGATTTATCTATACCGGTAATTGCGGCGCCATTGTTTTTAATTTCAGGTCCAAAATTAGTTATAGCTTGTTGTAAAAGTGGAGTAGTTGGAACAATCCCTGCTCTAAACCATAGAACAACCGAAGGGTTTGAACAATGGGTGATTCAAATTAAAGAAGAACTTGAAGTTTTTGAAAAAGAAACTGGAAAAAAAGCGGCTCCTTTTGGTGTAAATTTGATTGTTCACGCAACAAATATGAGAGTTCAGGCTGACTTGGCAGTTTGTGTAAAGCATAAAGTTCCCATAATTATTACCTCTTTAGGTGCTGTTCCTGAATTAGTCAATACTGTTCATGGTTATGGTGGTTTAGTTTACCATGATGTAATAAAAAAACGTCATGCCGAAAAGGCTTCAGAGGCTGGTGTAGACGGACTTATTTTGGTAGCTGCTGGAGCTGGAGGTCATGCAGGAACTCTTCACCCAATTCCTTTGATAAATGAAATACGTAGTTTCTTTAATAAAACCATTATATTATCAGGGTGTTTAAGCTCTGGAAAAGATATAGCTAGTGCTTTACAAATGGGTGCAGACTTTGCTTACATGGGAACTAGATTTATTAATGTTACTGAAAGTAATGCAAGTGAAGATTATCGACAAATGATTATTGATAGTTCTGCTGAAGACATAGTCTATACTGCGGCAGTATCTGGAGTTCATGGTAGTTTTTTAAAACCAAGTTTAGAGGCAATGGGTATTACTGAAGATCAATGGATAAAATCTAAAAAAGTTGATTTTGGAAGTGAATTAGATGTAGCTAAAGCAGAAGCTCAAGCCTGGAAAACTATATGGTCTGCAGGTCAGGGAGTTACAGCTATTAACGATGTCCAAACTACAGATTCTTTAGTAACTCAACTTAAGGTTCAATTTGAATCTTCAATTAAAGAGCAAATAAAGTTACTTGAAATATTTAAGTAGAACTTTTATTTAGTATTAATCAATCGGTAAATAAATATAGCCGTTCTTGATGTCAGAGCTTCCATTGTTTTAAGGTTTACAGTTTCCTGTGGAGTATGAGCCCCTTCACCCATTGTCCCGAGTCCATCTAAAGCATCAACATAATCTGCAACAAAAGAGACGTCTGCAGCTCCTCTTTTTCCTGGATCATATGGAAGTACTTCACCTTGATTAAGTGATAGACTTACATCACTTAACTTTTTTAAAAGGTTTATATTTCCCTTTGTTGGTCCCATTGCAGGATAACTATCGGTAAAAGATATTGTTGTTGATGTATGAGGCAATGATTCACTGACAATTAATGTCATTTTATCTCTAGCACGCTTTTTTTGTTCTTCAGAAATAAAACGTAAACCTCCATTTACTTTTGCAACTTGTGCAATTACATTAGTTTTTCCAAAAACAACACCTTCACTTTTTTTATTATCATAATCTACAAAAGTTCCACCCATTAAATTTCCTGGATTAAAAGTTAATAACTCTTCACCTCGAACTTTCTCGTAAAACTGACTTAAAACTCGACTAATTTCAAAAACAGCTCCTGCTCCAACAGATTCTCTAAAAATTCCTGATGAATGAGCTCTTTTACCTGTAGATGTAACACTCCAACCTGACGCACCTCTTCTTGCAATAGTTGCATTGTTATACCCTGTTGAGTTTTCAAAACCCAATGCAATATCACTATTTTTTGCAGATTCAATTAAATCTTTTCTTGATATACTTAATGGTTTCCCTGTACTCTCTTCATCTCCTGTCATAGCTATTGTTATAGTACAATTATTTAGTAATTTTAAATCATGTAAAGCTTTAAGAGCATAAAGCATAACTACGTTTCCGCCCTTCATGTCATTGCCTCCAGGAGCATATGCAATTGTATCTTTTCTTTCAAAAGTTTGAAAAGGACTATTCTCTTCAAATACTGTATCTAAATGTCCAATAAGAAGAAGTTTTTTCCCTTTAACCCCTTTTTTAAATGCAAACAGGTGACCGGCTCTATTCATTTCCTTAGGCATTTCAATCCACTCAGTAGAGAAATTTAAATCATCAAAAGCATCACTAAAAACATTCCCAACCATTTTAACACCTTTTGTATTTAAAGTTCCGCTATTAATGTTTACAACTTTTTCTAAAAAAATAATTGCATCTTGTTGATTTACATTTACTTGCTTTAATATTTTTTTTTCTAGTCTAGAAAGTTTTGTTTGACTAAAGCAAATAAATTGAGTTAAGAATAGTGTAAAAAATAAAATATTTTTGAATAACATATTATAAGTTTTTTGTTAATGATTTTACAATTTTATTTTCTTCAAAAAATGTTTGAAGCATAACCTTTATTGACGTGTATGCTGGAACAGCAACAATTAATCCTATTGTTCCAAAAAGAGTTCCAGTAGCTATAATTATTATAAAAATTTCTAATGGATGAGATTTTACAGATTTTGAAAATATGTATGGTTGACTAAAAAAATTATCAATTACTTGTCCAAAAGCAAAACCTAAAAGCACATAAGTTGTTTTTGGAAGAATAACTTCTGTAAAAGATGCATCAATAAAACTTGTCATAGTTAGAGCACTAATTAAAAAGGCTCCAATTATAGGTCCTAAATAAGGAATTAAATTTAGTAAAGCACATAAGAAAGCGATTATAAAAGCATTTGAAACTCCAAATATTAGTAATACTGAAGTATATATTATTAATAAAATAATTATCTGAAAAACGAGTCCAATAAAATATCTAGAAAGTAGGTCTTTAATTTTCTCAAGAGCTATTTTGAATTTTGATTCTTGATCGTCTCTTATGAAAATTAGAGCTGTTTTTTCTAAAATATTACTATCCTTAAGAAGAAAGAAACTGGCAAAAATTATTGAGAAAAGTCCAATTGTAAAATTACTTAAAGTTCCAATAAATCCATTTAAAATATTCGGAATACTACTAAATCCAATATTAGAAAATATATTATTTGAAATTGTATTTTTATTTAAAATTGAATTATTCCAGCCAATAAAATCATTTATTTGTGAGCTTAAAAATATAAACTTATTTTCAAGTTCTTCAACATCTAACAAAGACAAACTATCTCCTTGTTTTAATATTAAAGGAACAAATAATGAAAACACACCAATAATTAATGTAATAAAAAATAGAAGAGTAAATGAAGCAGCCCATAGAGGTGGAAATTTTAATTTTTTTTCTAAAAACAAAACTATTGGCCTTCCTAGCAATGCTAAAACTGCTGCAATAGCTAGGTGAATAATTAATTCATTTAGAGTGTAAAGTAAATAAACTCCCAATAAAATAATTAAAACTTTATAAATAGCAATTAAAATTCCTTTAGCAATATTATTAGATTCCATGTATATAAAGATATAAAACTACTGTAACTTATTTATTTTGTAGATAAGAAAGTATTGAAACAGTTTGTGTTACATAAAGTGCGGCTGTTTCAGTTCTCAGTCTTTGCATACCTAAGCTAATAGGTGAGTAGTTTTTTAAGATGGCTGCTTTTATTTCATTTTTGCTAAAATCCCCTTCTGGTCCAATTAAAACTATTAGTGGTTTAAATTCTAAAGAAAGATTAGCAATATGATTTTTATTTAGGTCGTCACAGTGAGCAATAAGTTTTTGATGAACACTATTTTTTAATAAAAATTTTTTGTAGAAAATTAGATCTTCTATCTCCGGTAAATAAAATTGTTTAGATTGTTTCATTGCACTAATTGCAATTTTTTGAAAACGGTTTAAATTAATTTTTTTTCTTTCGCTATTTTCTGTTTTTATAAAATGAATTTTTGTGATACCAATTTCTGTTGCCTTTTCAATAAACCACTCCATTCTATCATTACTTTTAGTCGGTGCGATAGCTATTTCGAGTCCGTAACGGGTGTCATTAGTCTTGGTGGCTTCAATTTTTTTAACTTCTGTATTTTTATTTCCTACTTGAGTTAATTCCCCTTTCCATTTTAAACCTTTTCCATTTGTAACTGTAATATTGTCACCAGGAACTTTTCTTAAAACTTTATAAATATGCTTGCTTTCTTCTGGTGAAAAAATAAAAGCGTCAGTTTCTAAATGAATTTTTGAATTGTAAAATAAACTCATTTTAAAATGACATTCTTGGATTAGCAACTGATGATAAATCACTAAATTTTTTATTTAAAAACTTATAGTAGCCTGCAACTCCTACCATTGCAGCATTGTCAGTTGTGAATTCAATAGAAGGAAGGTAAATACTCCATCCATTATTTTTTTCTTTTTTTCTTAAAAAATTTCGTATTTCGCTATTAGCAGAAACTCCTCCTCCAATTACTACAGAGCTTATATTAGTTTTCTGTACAGCCATTTCTATCTTTTGAGTTATAATTTTTATTAAAGTTAATTGGATACTACTACAAAGATCGTTAAGATTTTCATCAATAAATTTAGAGTTTTTATTCTTCTCTTTTTCTATAAAGTTTATAAAGGCAGTTTTACACCCACTATAGCTAACATTTAATTCTTTCACTTTAGGAACAGGAAATGTGAATTTTTCAGAATTCCCATTTTTTGATAATTGATCAATTAATGGTCCAGAGGGATAATCAAGACCCATTTTTTTTCCACATTTATCAAAAGCTTCTCCTATAGCATCATCAATAGAAGTACCAATAATTTCCATATTAAAATGATTTTTAACAATCATGATTTGAGTATGACCTCCAGAGACATTAACACCTATGAATGGAAAACTTGGAAGCTTTTGGTGTTTATTGTCAATGAAATGAGCTAAAATATGAGCTTGCATATGATTAATTCCAATTAATGGAATATTTAAACCCATTGCCATGGATTTTGCAAAACTATTTCCAACAAGTAATGATCCTAATAGACCTGGACCTTGTGTGTAAGCTATTGCGCTTAATTGATTTTGTTTTACTTCTGCTCGTTTTAGAGCTTGTTCAACAACAGGGATTATATTTGCTTGATGTGCTCTTGAAGCTAATTCAGGAACAACTCCACCATATTGACTATGAATTTCTTGGTTGGTTATACAATTTGACAGAACTTTGTTGTGATTTAAAACTGCAGCAGCAGTGTCATCACATGAAGATTCAATTCCTAAAATGTAGCACGGTTTTTGTTTCATAAATGAAATAGTAACTTCACAAAAATAAACGATTAGCATCAAACGGAGATATAAAATATCAATTGGACTTTTTACAGCAATAATTTTAATTTTATTGCCAGTGTTTTATATGCTTAAAACAGGTAGTATACAAGAAAAAGTAATTCAAAGTTTAACTAATAAAATAAGTGAAAAGTATAATGTTGACATTAGTATTGATTCATCTGAGTTGTCTTTTCAAGATGGAATTGTATTAAAGAATATTTTGTTTAATGATCATTTTAAAGACACGTTGGTCTATGTCAAGAATTTGAAAACTAACCTGAAATCAATTAAAAAACTTATTGAAGGAGATGTTCGGTTTTCTAATCTGCATTTGGATGGAATGATTCTTAAAATCAAAAAGTATTCGAAAGAGGAGGTTAACAGCCTGCAATTTTTTTTAAACATTCTAAATTCAAAAAAAGACACTTCTAAACTCTCACCCATTATATCTGTTTCTTCTTTTAAAATTGATAACAGTGAGGTAAGATTTCCAAATGATATCAATTCGTATAAAATACTTAAACTAAAATTGAATAATCTGATTGCTGGACCAGATTTTATTGAATCAGAAACAATTGATGGTGAATTTGAAACATCAAATATTAATTCTTTTTCATTTAAATCTAATTCATTTAAATACTTAGGATGTTCTTTTTCTATAAATGATTTTTCTTTTGTTTCTAATCAAGTTGAGTTGAATGGGGATATTGAGTTTGGTAAATCTGCTGGAGATTTTTTTGACGACTTTGAAACATCAGAAATTATTTCCAAAATTCAAATTTCAAATTTTAAACCAGCTAAAATTGGTATAAAAATAGACTCATTATTCAATGTGTCAGGTGAATTGGATTTGTTGGGTTCTTTAAATTCAATTAATATTAGGAATGCAAAACTTGATTTTGGCTTTTCAAAACTAAATGGTGATATAAATATTTTAAATTTCTTTTCCGAAAAAGAAAATATTTTTTCTGGACATATTACAATTGACACTTTAGGCTTAAGTGATTTGAATAATATCATAAAAACTTCAGTCCCTCAATTAGACAATTTAAAAAATCAAAAAATAAACAAGTTTGATTTAAGAGGTATTTACTCTAATAATACTTGGGATTTAAACACCATTATTAAAACTAGTTTTGGAGATTTTAAATCTGAATTAATCAACAATAAATTTGACCAAAATTATAACTCAATTTTAATCGATATTAACAATTTGAATTTATCAAAGCTATACAAGTCAATCCCTTATGGTCTTGTTTCGGCAAATTTGAAACTAGATTTAAAAAATGGATTTGCAGACTGGAATCTAAATGAAGGTCATTTAACTAACAAAAATTTTAATGTAATAAATTTTAAAGCAAATGGTATAGGAGATTTTAAGAAAGGAACTTTTTTATGGAGTGCAAGTGAAGATTTGGAAGTTTCATTAAGTGAAGTCGAATATGATTTTTCTACAGAAATTAACAAACTAAGTTCAGTTATAAATTTAAAGTCTTATGATTTATCCAACATTAACAGACAAATCGGAGGAGGTAAAGCTATTTTAACTGGAGTTTTTAAAAGTAAAATTGAAGGACAATCAATTGACGATGCATCAATTATTTTGACAGTTCAAGATTTAAAATTAAATCATAATGGTGGAATTTTAAATTCCAGCGATTTTTATCTAAATAGCTTTAATAATAATGGTTTACGTAATTTTTCAATAATTAACTCTTCTTGGCTATCAGGAGAAGCAGTTGGAAGGTTTGATCTTAGTAAAACAAAATTATTAATTAATAATGCTTTATCAGAAACTTTTCCAATTATTCCAAAATTAAAACTTTTTAAAGTTCAGGAAGTTGAATTTAATTTTATATTATCAAAGGACTTGGTGAATATATTAAATACTGATATTCAAAGCACAGAAGATTTTAATTTAATCGGATATCTTAGTAGTGAGGAATACAAGTCTTATTTGGATATAGAAGTTCCCTTTTTTCAATATCAAGATTTTTTTGCACAAGGATTAAAGGTTACTTTGAATAATAAATCATCTAATAGAGATAGTAGATTGGTTATTAATAAGACTATTTATAAAGACTCTAATCTTGGCAGATTTTCATTAGGGAGTAAAAGAAATGAAAATAAATTATCTATTAATGCTAAGTTGAATTCATTGATTAGTGGCGGTGATGAATTTAATTTAAATTTCAATATTGAGAAGCTCAATAAAAGTAAAAACATATTTTATTTAACAGAATCTTCAATTTTTTTTAACAATGAAAATTGGAAATTGAAAGAATCAGAAAATGATCCCATTATTTATGATTATGCATATAACTTGATTGAAGTTAGTGATTTCAAAATAAGTTCAGGAGTATCTGAGGTTAAAATTAAAGGATTTTATAAAGGAACAGATGACTTTGATGTGATTTTAGATGTTAAAAACACTAATCTGAATCAATTGTTTAAACAAAATGAAAATTTTAAAACTAACGGCTTGTTTAATTCTAGTTGGGAAATAAAAAGAACTCCAAAAGATAATTCATTTAAAGGTTATATTAATTCACCTGAAGTAAGTATAAATAAAGTTTTGGTTGGCGAATTTAATTTGAATATGGCAGGAAATACTCTGTTAAATTCTTATTCAATAGATTGGGGTTTAATCAAAAATAATAATAAAACTTTTTCAGGAATTGGAAATTTAATTTTTAACAAAACATCATCCAAACTTGATTTAGATATTTTATTTTCAAAATTTGACATTTCATTTTCTTCGCCTCTGGGTAAGAATTCAATATCAAATATTCATGGGGTTTTAGATGGAGATTTAAATATTTGGGGTGATTTTAATAATCTTCAAAATACTGGTTTAATTAATTTAGATAAAGCAAGTTTTTCTGTTCCTTATTTGAATGTTGATTATACTTTATCTAATAATACTAAATTAAATTTTTATAATAAAGTTTTAGAATTTTCGCCAACCAAAATCATTGATAATATTTCTGAAACAAAGGCTAACTTTCAAGCAAAATTCTCTCATTCAAACTTTACAGATTGGAATATGGATCTATCTGTCGACTCTGGAGGAATCCTATTGCTTAACAAAAAAGAAACTTCTGATGCTTTGTTTTATGGGAAGGGATTCTTGTCAGGAGATATATCAATGATAGGTCCTGTTAAAAACCTTAAGCTTAAAGTAAATGGTTTAACCGCACCAGGAACATCAATTAAAATACCCTGGAAGAATACCCAGGAAATTTCTGATATTTCTTTTATAAAGTTTATTGATAAAAACACTAAAATAAAAACAAATAAATCAATTGATTCTGAGCCATTAATTAATGAAATTTCTGGTTTAGAAATGTTTTTCGAATTAGATATAAATAATGATGCGTCCGTAGAAATCGTTGTAGATCGATCTTCTGGAAGTTATTTAAGTGGAAGAGGATATGGAAAGTTGTTGATGGAAATTAATACAAAAGGCAAGTTTAATATGTGGGGTGATTTTACAACTACGGATGGAATTTATAATTTTAAAAATCTTGGTCTTTTAGATAAAAAATTCAATCTAGAACCTGGTGGAACAATTGTGTGGGATGGTAATCCTTTGGAAGCTCAAATGAACTTAAATGCACTTTATGAAGTTCCAGGAGGGGCAAACCCAGCTATTCTATTAGACAACCCAAACTTTAATAAAAAAATTCCAACGGAATTAGGGATCAATTTGCAGGGAAACTTATTAAAACCTGATAATCCAATTTTTGAAATATTTTTTCCTAACACAAGTGGGACTGTAGTATCTGAAATTAACTATCGATTAGCAGATTCTCAAAGGAGACAACTTCAAGCAATTTCTCTTCTTTCTCAAGGTATATTTATTAATGAGGTTAGTTTTTCTGTTGAGGGAATTACTAATAATTTATTTGAAAAAGCATCTGACATGTTTACTTCCATCATAGGAGATAAAGATGAGAAGCTTAAAGTGGGAATTAATTATCTTCAGGGCGATAGAAATTCAGATTTAGATATTTTTTCAGAAGATAGACTAGGGTTGACCTTATCTACCCAGGTAAGTGATAAAATACTTATAAATGGAAAAATTGGTGTTCCCATAGGAGGTGTAAATGAAACTTTAATTGTAGGTGATGTTCAAATTGATTTTATTTTAAACGAAGATGGCTCGCTTAAAGCAAAGGTTTTTAATAAGGAAAATGAATTTCGTTATATAGGTGATAAATTAGGGTATACACAAGGCCTAGGTATTTCATATAATGTTGATTTTAATACTTTTAAGGAATTGATTAATAAAATAGTTAAAGAAGAACAATAGTTCAAAATTCAACATATAAGTTGGTTTTTGATTAATTTAAAACTAACTTTTTTTATGCCATTAAGAATAGTTAAATTTGTCGATTATTTATGCAAATGAAAAAAATTAAAAAAATTGGCGTTTTAACTTCAGGAGGAGATGCTCCTGGAATGAATGCTGCGGTCAGAGCAGTAGTGAGATCAAGTGTATACAACAATATTGAGTGCTTTGGGATTTACAAGGGCTACCAAGGAATGATTGAAGGATCAATTAAAAAATTAAATGCTAGAAGTGTAAATAATATAATTAATAAAGGAGGGACTGTGCTCAAAACAGCCAGGTGTCAAGAATTTTATAGTAAAGAAGGAAGACAAAAGGCATTTAATAAAATTAAAGAATATGAGATTGATGCACTTGTAGTAATTGGTGGTGATGGATCATTTACTGGTGCTATTCTTTTTACAAAAGAGCATAATATTCCAATTATAGGTATTCCAGGTACCATTGACAATGATATTTCAGGAACTAGCTTTACTATAGGATTTGATACGGCATTAAATACGGTAGTGGAATCAATTGATAAAATTAGAGATACTGCTATATCACATAATCGTTTATTTATAGTTGAAGTTATGGGTAGGGATGCTGGACACATTGCTTTAAATGCTGGAATTGGCGCTGGAGCAGAAGAAATTTTAATACCTGAAGAAAATATGGGGCTTGAAAGATTGTTAGAGTCGCTTAAAAAAAGTCAAAAGTCTGGAAAATCTTCAAGTATTGTAATGATTGCTGAAGGTGATAAAACTGGTAAAAATGTTTTTGAAATTGCATCATACGTAGAAAACAATATGCCTGAATACGAAGTGAGAGTTTCAGTTTTAGGTCACATACAAAGAGGTGGAGCACCTTCATGTTTTGATAGAGTTTTAGCATCGAGAATGGGAGTACATGCTGTTGATTCTCTTATAAGTGGAACTTATAATGTGATGGTTGGCATAAAAGATGATATTATGGTCATAAGTCCATTAGAAGAAGCGATAAAAGGACAAACTGAAATCAACAAGAATTTAATTCGTGTTTCAGAAATACTGTCTATATAATTCATTTAAATTTTAATTAAAAAAAATATTATGTCTTTAAGAATAGGAATAAATGGTTTTGGACGAATAGGGAGAATGGTTTTTCGTTCTGCTATGGAACAAGATGATATTGAAGTTGTAGCTATTAATGATCTATTAGAAATTAATCATTTAGCTTATCTTTTAAAGTATGACTCAGTTCATGGAAGGTTTACTGGAACTGTTGAGGTTGATGGTAACAGCTTAATTGTTAATAATAAGACAATTTTAATTACAGCTGAGCGTAATCCTGAACATATATCTTGGGGCTCAATGAACACTGATGTTGTAGCTGAATGTACAGGTATTTTTACATCTATTGAAAAAGCCAACCTTCATATTAAAGGTGGGGCAAAGAAAGTTGTGATTTCTGCTCCTTCTCCAGATGCTCCAATGTTTGTGATGGGAGTCAACCATGAAAATATTAAATCCAGTGATTTAATCGTTTCAAATGCATCATGTACCACAAATTGTCTTGCTCCAATAGCCAAAGTTTTAAATGATAATTTTGGAATTAAAGAAGGTTTGATGACTACTGTTCATGCTGCTACAGCTACTCAGTTTGTTGTGGATGGTCCTTCAAAAAAAGATTTTAGAGCGGGTAGAAGTTCGTTAATAAATATAATACCTGCTTCAACAGGTGCAGCAAAAGCAGTTGGGAAGGTAATTCCTGAACTGCATGGGAAATTGACTGGAATGTCATTTCGTGTTCCTACTGCTAATGTCTCAGTTGTTGACTTGACTGTTAAGCTCTCTAATAAAACTTCCTATGAAGAAATTAAAGCTAAAATGCTTAATGCTTCAAAAAATAATTTAAAAGGAATTTTAGGGTATGTGGATGAGCCTGTAGCATCTCAAGACTTTATAGGTGATTCAAGAACTTCTATTTTTGATGCTGAAGCTGGAATGGAGTTGAATGATAGTTTTTTTAAGATTATATCTTGGTATGATAACGAATGTGGATACTCTAATAAACTTTTAGATCTAGCTAAATATGTAAAACAAGTTTAATTATGATTTTAGTCGTAGATAGTGGCTCTACTAAGACTGATTGGATTTCAATTGATGATATTGGATCAGTTTTATTTTCAACTCAGACCCTAGGTTTAAACCCTCAGGTTTTATCAAGTGCCATATTAAATGAAAGAATAATTAACAACTACGATCTTTATCAAAATAGAAATGAGGTGACTAAGCTTTTTTTTTATGGAGCAGGATGCGGTGTTAGCTCCTCTAAAAAAAGAATTGAGAAAATCTTTAGAGAAATTTTCTCTAACGCAGAATTAGACATTAAAGAAGACACCTATGCAGCTGTGTATTCTGCTTTCAAGCCAGGGGAGCCCTCTATAGTATGTATATTAGGTACAGGTTCAAATTGCACATATTATAATGGTAAAGACATTGAACAAAGAGTAGTTTCTTTAGGTTACGTTTTAATGGATGAAGCAAGCGGTAATTTTTTTGGCAAACAATTGATAAGGAGTTATTACTTCAAAGAAATGACAGAAGAACACTCTAAAGCATTTGAAAATGAGTTTAAGCTTGATCCAGATACTGTTAAAGAAAACATTTACAGGAAAGAAAATCCAAATACTTATCTTGCAACATTTGCCAAGTTTCTTATTGATAGAAAAAGTCATCCTATAATGAAAGGCATTATTCATAATGGGCTTAAAAGGTTTATAGAACATCAAATTTTACAGTTCAACAACAGTAGGGAAGTTCCAATTCATTTTGTGGGATCTATCGCGTTTTATCTTCAGGATGAAATAAAAGAAATACTAATTGAATATGAGCTAAGTATTGGAAGTATAATTAGAAGACCAATAGATGGTCTTCTAAATCATCATAAATTACAAATAGATAATTTGATTTAACTTTAATCATGCGCAATCATACTTATTTCAACTCTTACATTTTTAGGTAGAGTCTTTACAGCTAATGTTTCTCTTGCTGGAGCTATTTCATTTTCAAAAAACTCTCCATAAACTTCATTTACGGACTGAAAATTATCCATATTGTTAAGAAAAATTGTGCTCTTTACAACATTTTTAAAACTCATGTTAGCAGCATTTAAAACAGCTTTGAGATTTATCATTACCTGATTAACCTCTTTTTTAAGATCGTTTTTTATTAAATCCATTTTTGATGTTAATGGAATTTGGCCAGACAAGTATAAAATTCCATTTACTTTTACAGCTTGATTGTATGGTCCAATTGGTGCTGGAGCATCAGAAGTTAGAATAATTTCTTTTTTCATAATTATTTAATTTAATTTTCTGTCAGGTTCTCTGTTTTTTTCGTATTTAATATCACTTAATAATCCAGATTTTATACCAATAAAAAAGTTCCAGGATGCTCTATTAGAAAAGGGAACCCAATCAAAACTCATTCTCCAGCTATTTAGATCTCTATCAAAACCTAAAGAGGTATATGTAAATCCTTTCCCTTTAAAATCATAACCAGAGGATGCTGATACTTGCCATTTTGGAGTTAAGGTAACGTTTGAGCTAAACATTAGTGAGTTATTTGATATTTCTCGTTCCTGCCTTCGATTACTATATGTAAAGGACCAGGCAACTTTAAAATCCCATGGTATCTTAGTTTTGTATAAAGGATATTTACTTTCTGATTGAGCCTCTTTAAATTGATTCATCCTTTTGCCATCTAATTTTACTGCTCTTCCAAATAAACCATCATTTCTTCCACCGCTAGAAGCTGTTTCCTTATCCTTGGATTCTTCTTCTTCTCTATCGTTTTTTGAATCAGTTTCAAAATCTTTATTGGATATTGAATAGTTCATATTTATATTAGCACTAGTCATTCTTAAAAAAGATCCACCTGTTTTATAATTGAAGGTTCCGTATCTTCTTTTGTTTTCATCTAAAGCATATGGATCAAAAGTAGCTCCAAGGTTCATATTTAATTTATTATTAAGAGCTTTAAATCCTGTTGACATTCTTACAGGAGACCACTTTAAGGAATCTGAAGATACATTGTAGCTTGTTGCAAAATTTAAATTATCAAGAAGTTTTATTTTTTTTGGATCTGTTTTTGTTGAGTCTTTGTCAGTTACCTTAGCTTCAAAAGAGTTATTAACTGTTATGCCAACATTACTGGAAAAAGAATTGCCTGGAGTACCAAACAAACCTCCTTCAAACCTTGAATAGGATGCAGTATTTCCGTCAGCATCTATTATGTATGTGTCATAATATTGGTCTTCAAAACTTGGATTATAGCTATATGAAATATTAGGCCTTATAGTATGTCTAATTGATTGAATTTTTTTATCCACACCGAAATTAAAAGTACCATAAATGGTAGTGCCAATACTAGAGTTAAGGTTGTAGGTTCTAAAAGCATCAAATTTTCTTATTGTATCCTTAACTACTATTTCTGATTCTTCGTTATAATTGTTATATCTTATTGTTTGAGGAGTCCACACCTCTTGATATGAACTTCCAACAGAAATACTCAAGTGTTTTAATAATTTAAAATTTGTACTTAATGGAATATTATGTATCATTCCTGATCTAGCCTCTTTAAACATTTCGGATTTAAACAAATTATCTTCAGTAGTAATAATTCTATTTTCAGCCCTAGAAGTATATTGAAAATTTATGTTTTGTAAAATCCCTTTTTTACCTCCCTCTTTGGGTGCAAAAGGGAAAATCCTTTCCATATTTGTTTGAAGAGTAGGCAATGTTAAGTTTACATTTTTAGTTTGAGAATTTTGCGACATAGCTGAAGTCATAGAAATATTAACTCTGGGAGAGCCAGGGAATGTTTTTGAATATGAAACTGAAGAACTTAAGTTGTTATTTAAGAAATTAGGATTATTTAATTGATTAACGGATTGCTGATAATAATCACTACTTCCAAAGTTTACAGAAGCTGAAAATGTTGAGTAGGGAGAAGCTTTAGCATCTTTACTGTGAGACCACCTGAAGTTAAACACTGTAGATTTAGAATAGCCGGATAATCCTCTTTCACCACTAACTAAATTTTCATATCTAAAACTTAAATCTCCGTTATAGTTATACATCCTTTTATATTGGGTGTCTGCTCTAAAACCATAACTTCCATTTGTATAATAATCTCCAATTAGAGCAAGATTAAAATAATCAGATAAATTAAAATAATATCCCCCATTCTGAATTGCATAACCTCGATTATTGTTTTCCCCAATTGAAGGGAAAATAAAGCCAGATGACTGGTTTTGAGTTGTAGGAAAGTATGCAAATGGAAGCATTACAGGAGTTGGGACATCAGCTATGTACATATTTGTAAACCCTGTCACTATCTTTCCTCCTGGAACAAGCTTACCTTTTCTTACTCTAAAATAATAATCAGCATCATCTAATTCACCTCCAGTAGTTACTTTTGCATCTTTAATATAGTAAACTGAATCATTTTGTTTTTTAGTGTAATTTGAGTAGACATTCATTCCGCCTTGATCTGTTTTCGAATTCCATATTAGTGCTTTTTGTGTATCAAAATTATACCTAATTGAGTCAGGGTTTATTTCGTTAACACCCTGCTTAAAAAAAGGATATTGGACTAGTGTTCCACTTGTGTCTATAATTCTTCCTGCGTAGACTTCTTTTTCTTTATAGTCAAGAATTATTATCCCAGAGCGAAGAGTTATGTCTCCATAATATAACTCAGCTTTATTATAGAGGTATAGTTTGTTTTCTTTTCTATTTATTCTAACATAATCCTCAGCATTATATGTAATCATGTCAAGAAGAAGAGGGTTTTTAATATTAGTACTATCAAGAATTTGGGTATTTTGAACTTTAATATTATTTAGTTTTAATGAGTCAATTTGCCCATAGGAGGCTAAGCTCCATAAAAATATGAACAATGATGATGTATAACTAAACTTTGACTGCAAGATGAAACCTCTTAAATTTGTATAGAATTTAATAATAATTCAAAATTAAGGATATTTTTATAGTTCTCCTGATAATGTAACGTTAATGAAATGAAAATCTTACACCTAAATTTATTAATATTTATAATAACTCCATGGATAATTCAATTCAACCACCCTATAAGCTCGTCTAAGAAATTTATTGTTGTTCTTGATGCTGGTCACGGTGGACGTGATACTGGCAACAATGGTAATGGTTATTTAGAAAAAAAAATTGCATTGACAATTACTCTTAAAATTGGAAAATTACTATCCAAAGACAGTGAAATTAAGGTTATATATACTCGGAAAAATGACAAGTATGTAGAGCTTAACAAACGTGCTCAAATTGCGAATGATGCTGATGCTGATTTATTTATTTCTGTTCATTGCGATGCGTTTGGATCTTCTAAAGCATTTGGAGCTGGAACTTTTGTTTTGGGATTGCATGAAAATGATCGAAACTTTAGAGTAGCTCAGAAAGAAAATTCAGTAATATTTATGGAGGATGATTACGAAAAAAAATATGATGGCTTTGATCCTAACAATCCAGAATCTGTAATTAGCCTTTTGCTCATGCAAGAAGAGTATTTGGAGCAAAGTATTTTGGCAGCAACTTCAATTCAAAATAGTTTTGTGAGCGTTCTTAAAAGAAAAGATAGAACAGTCAAACAAGCAGGTTTTTTAGTATTAAGAAACACCTATATGCCAAGTGTTTTAGTAGAAGCAGGTTTTTTGACAAATAAAAAAGAAGGAGCATATTTAAACTCATCAAAGGGCCAAAATTCAATTGCTAAAGCAGTTTCAAAGGCAATAATTGAATATAAAAATAACATAAATAAATCTATAGAAAACTTTAATGTTTACAATGGTGATATTGACTTAAAAGTCACAAAAAAAATTTCATATAAAGTGCAAATTGCAGCAAGTAAAAATAAAATAGGAACTTTTCCTTATAATTTTAAAGGATTAAAACCAATACATAGAATTAATAATGGTATAATGTATAGATACTATTATGGAGATTCTAAAAAATATAAGAATGCTAAAAGTGATTTAAGTAAAGCAATAAAAAGGGGTTTTAAAACTGCGTTTTTAGTTGCATTTTTGAATGGAAATAGTATATCAATAGAAGAAGCTAAAAAAAATGAATAAAATATTAAATCACGATTTAATTAAATTTAACTAGTTTTGTGTTATGATTAAGTATTCCAAAGAAATAAAGTCTTTTTTTTTAGTTTTGATGGGACTTTTATTGTTTGTTTTTGGATATAGTTTTCTCAAGGGACAATCTTTGTTAAAAAGTCAAAAGATCTTATATACTATCTATCCAGAGATTGAAGGTTTAATTCCAGGAGCAAAAATAACTTTAAATGGTTTATCTATTGGTTCAGTAATAAAGGCTGATTTTCTACCTGGAACAACAGATATATTAATTTCAATGAACATTCGCGGTGATATTAATTTTTCTAAATACAGTGAAGCAGTTTTATATGAAACTGGACTTATTGGTGGAAAAGCCATATCAATTGTGCCGAAATTTGATTCTGATAAGCCTGTAATTTCTGGCGACACATTAGTTTCTTTAATAAAACCTGGTTTTACCGAACTTGTTAACCGTCAAATTGCACCTTTACAAGAAAAAATAGAAAGCACTTTAACTAGTGTAGATTCCCTTTTCATTGGTGTTAGTAATGTTTTAAATGTGGACACTCAAAATAACCTAAAAAACACTTTAAAAAATCTTAGTATTTCTCTTGAAAATATTAATAATGCATCAGTTGTTCTGTCTAATCTTTTAGTCTCTAATCAAGATAATTTCTCTACCACTATGGATAATTTATCTAATACTTCGAAGAACCTATCAATAATAACGGATTCTCTTACTGCAATTAATTTTTCACATACTGTTAAGCAATATGAAATCGTTGCTAATAATATTAATCAACTACTTCTGTCTTTAAAGGCAGGTGAGGGTTCAGCTGGTAAATTTTTGAAAAACGATAATGTTTATGACAGATTAGATGATGCAGCCAGTGCGTTAGAGGACCTTTTAAATGATTTAAAACAAAATCCAAAACGATATGTTCAATTTTCAATTTTCGGAAAGAAAGAAAAATCTGAAAAATAATAATTGACTTCTTTATATATGACATTTATACCTAACATTTTGTTTTTTATTGTTTTTTCAATTGGCTTGAGCCTTTTTGTAGTCAATATTAAAAAAGTAATCAGCAATATTAGATTAGGAAAAGATATTGATAGAAATGATCGTAAGAAAGAAAGGTGGATAAACATGACTCTCTTAGCTTTAGGACAATCTAAGATGGTTCATAGGCCTGTATCTGGTATTTTACACATTATAGTATATGTAGGATTTATTTTGATTAATATAGAACTGCTTGAAATCATAGTAGACGGTTTGTTAGGCACTCATCGAGTTTTTGCTCCTTATTTGGGTGGATTTTATAATTTTCTAATAGGAACATTTGAAATACTAGCCTTTCTAGTCTTTATATCAGTTATTATTTTCTGGATGCGAAGAAATATAATTAAGTTAAAACGGTTTATGAATCCTGAAATGAAAGGTTGGCCAAAAAATGACGCAGATTTCATTCTTTATTTTGAGATTGTTTTAATGTTTTTATTTTTATCAATGAATGCAACGGATGGATTATTGCAGGATTTAAATACTCCCCATTATTTGAAAGCGGGAGCTTATCCAATTTCAATATATTTACAGCCATTATATGATGGTTTTTCTCAGTCAGGTTTAATAGTTTTAGAACGCACTTTTTGGTGGTTACATATAATTGGAATTTTGATTTTTGCAAATTATTTATACTATTCAAAACATTTACATATTTTACTTGCATTCCCAAATACTTATTACGCTAACCTTGATTCAAAGGGAAAATTTAAAAATAATTCTAACGTCACAAAAGAAGTTAGGTTAATGATGGATCCAAACATTGACCCCTTTGCATCTGCCCCTTCTGAATCACCTCCAGAAAAGTTTGGTGTTTCTGATGTGATTGACATGAATTGGGTTCAGTTGCTTAATGCGTATACATGTACTGAATGTGGCAGATGTACTAGCGAGTGTCCCGCCAATCAAACTGGAAAAAAATTATCACCAAGAAAAATAATGATGGATACACGAGATCGATTAGTAGAAGTTGGTGAGAATTACAGAAAAAATAAACAAAAGTTTATTCCTGATGGAAAAGAATTACTTAATGATTATATTTCAACAGAAGAGCTTTGGGCCTGCACATCATGTAATGCTTGTGTTGAAGCTTGTCCTATTGGAATTGATCCTTTATCTATTATTATGGATATGCGCCAATACTTAGTTATGGAAAAATCTTCAGCTCCTGGAGATTTAAATAATATGATGAGCAATATTGAGAATAATGGAGCTCCGTGGCCCTTTAATAATCAAGATAGGTTATTGTGGGCAAATGAAGATCAAATTAATTAATAAATTATTATGCAAAAAGAAGAAGTGGAAAATTATTTACATAAAAAAGTAGAGGATGGAGAAATTGTTAGCCCTGTTTTGCCAGATGGAGTTAAAAACTATTTAATTGACATTGATGGAACTATTTGTGATGATATACCAAATGAGGAGCCAGAAAGAATGGGAACAGCAGAGGTTTATCCAGACGCTTTACTAACTTTAAATAAGTGGTATGAAGAAGGTCATCTTATTTGTTTTTTCACTTCCCGAGTAGAATCCCATAGAGAAGTAACATCTGAATGGTTAAAGAAAAACGGATTTAAATATCACAGCCTTCTTATGGGTAAGCCTAGGGGGGGTAACTATCATTGGGTTGATAATCATCTTGTTAAGGCAACACGTTATAATGGAAAATTCACTGATTTGGTTGAAAAAGAAGTAACTATTGAAGTGTTTGATGATGATAATTCTTAAAAATTAAGATATGCAAATACCTACTTTAGCTTCTATGGCTGCAGAGGGCAAAAAACCTGATGTTCTTTTTTGGGTTGGTTGTTCTGGAAGTTTTGATGAAAGAGCAAAAAAAATAACAAAGGCATTTATTAAAATATTAAATCATTCAGCTATTTCTTATGCTGTTCTTGGTCCTGAAGAAAGTTGTACTGGTGATCCAGCAAAACGATCAGGTAATGAATTTTTATTTCAAATGCAGGCTATTGCTAATATTGAGGTTATGAATGCTTATGAGGTTACAAAAATAGTTACAACCTGTCCTCATTGTTTTAATACTCTTAAAAACGAATATCCGGAATTAGGTGGAGATTATCAGGTTCAACACCATACTCAGTTTCTTAAAAAATTACTTGATGATGGAAAGATAACACTTGAAGGAGGAAGTTTTAAAGGTAAGCGAATCACATTTCATGATCCCTGCTATTTGGGAAGAGCAAACAAAGTTTATGAAGCTCCAAGAGATTTAATCAAGAAATTAGATGCTGAGTTAGTTGAAATGAAAAACTGTAAGTCTAAAGGCTTATGCTGTGGTGCGGGTGGCGCTCAAATGTTTAAAGAACCCGAAAAGGGGAATAAAGACATTAATATTGAAAGAACTGAACAGGCTATCGATTCAAAACCCGATATAATAGCAACGGGTTGCCCTTTTTGTAATACAATGATGACTGATGGTGTCAAAAACAAAGAAAAAGAAGATTCTTTACCGGTTAAAGACATTGCAGAATTAATAGCTGAAGCTGAAGATCTATAAAAATGAAAACACCTTTTAACAAACTTTCAGATAATGCTAGAGTATGGATTTATCCGGCAAGCAGAAAACTCAGTGATGCTGAAGTTGTAGAAATTAAAAAATTATGTGATGATTTTACTAATCAATGGACTGCTCATGATAGTTCACTTCTAGCTTCAGTAGATATTCCATACAACAGATTTATTGTTATTGGATTAGAAACTGATTTTAATTCAGCTTCTGGCTGTTCTATTGATTCCTCCGTTCATTTTATTCAATCTTTGGAAAAACAGTATAATATTATTTTACTTGACAAAATGAATGTAACCTTTAAGCAAGGTGAATATTTAACTTATAAAAGTTTAAATGATTTTAAAGATATGGTGAAAAAAGGTTCAATAAATGCTAATACAGTTGTTTTTAATAACTTAGTTAATGATTTAGCTGGGTATAAATCTGAGTGGGAGATTCCTATGAAACACAGCTGGCATTCTCGTTTTATCAAGTAAAAAATGAAATATTTCTATAGTTTAATATTGATATTAGTTTGCATTTTAAAAACAAACTCTCAACAACCTGATCCACTTATAACATCTGATTATTTATTACAAAAAAAATGGGTAGACAGTATTTATAATTCCATTTCGTTAAAAGAGAAAATAGGTCAACTTTTTATTCCTATGGTTTTTTCTAATGGAGACTCTGTGCATTTAAAAAAAACATTAGACTTAGTAAAGAAATATAAAATTGGAGGTCTTATTTTTTCGAAAGGAAATAGTAAATCTCAAATTGAATGGAGTAATGTCTTTCAGACAGAAGCAAAGATTCCACTATTAATATCTATGGATGCTGAATGGGGAGTGGCAATGAGACTAGATGATGTTTTACCATTTCCATGGAACATGACTCTTGGAGCAGTTAATGATAATGATTTAATATATGATATTGGAAAAAGAATTGGTGAACAATCTTTAAGGTTAGGAATAAATATGAATTTTGCTCCTGTTTTAGATGTAAATACAAATCCTAAAAATTCAATTATTGGAAATAGATCATTTGGTGAATCAGTAGAAATTGTTTCAAAAAAAAGTATTGCAATTATGAAAGGAATGCATAGTGCAAATATTTTGACTTCTGGCAAGCATTTTCCTGGACATGGAGAAACATCAAAAGATTCTCATAAAACCCTTCCAACTATAAAGTCTAATAAAAAACATATTTATAAAATAGAATTAGCACCTTTTAAAAAACTTATAGAAGAAGGAGTTTCATCGATCATGATAGGTCATTTAAACATCCCTAGTCTTCAGGATTCTGATCTGCCTTCATCATTATCTAAACACATAGTAACTAATTTATTAAAAAATGAATTAGGTTTTAATGGTTTAATTTTTACTGATGCACTTAACATGCAGGGGGTTTTAGGTTCAAAAATAATTGGTAATATAGATTTAGCAGCTTTTAATGCTGGAAATGATATTATTTTAATTTCTGAAAATATTCCTGAAGGAATAAGTGCAATTGAAAAGGCATATTTATCTGGTTTAATCTCTGAATTAAGATTAGAGCATTCGGTTAAAAAGATATTAAAGTCTAAATATAAATCTAATTTAAATAAATATACTCCTGTTAAGTTGTTAGATAATCCTTTAAGTTCTGCTAATGACACACTTTTGGTTTCTAAAGTTTTTCAAAGAGCTATTACTGTTCTTGAAAATAAAAATCAAATACTGCCTCTTAAAATCAATAACAAATATGGTTATTTATCTTTAGGGAAAGGCTCTGGATTGCATTTCAATAATAAGTTAAAAGCATATGCTCATGTTGATGATGTAGTTGGTTATGACTACAAAAATATTATTAATCAAGCTAAAATAAATAAATGGGACGCTATTATAATCGGGTGGCATCCTAATAAAGTCGATAATAATCCATTTCTAAACACGAAGTTTTCCTCAAAAGAAATACAATTAATAAGAAAAGTTAGTTCAAAAATACCTGTCATTGTTAATGTTTTTGCTAATCCGTATTCTGTTTATGAAATTGAAAAACTTAATAATATTAAAAGTATAATAATCAGTTATCAAAATAATGAAATTGCTCAAAAAGTAACCGGCGACTCAATGTTTGGAGTTAATGAAATTGATGGTAAAACACCTGTTAGAGCTGGTAAAAAATACCCATTAGGATCAGGTATAAAAATACTATCAAAACAGTTTTTAGGTTACTCAGAACCCTCGCTTGAGGGGTTTGATGCAAGTAAATTGAATGCTATAGATCAACTAGCAAAAACTGCTATAGACTCTTTTATGACCCCTGGGATTCAAATGTTAATTGCGAGACATGGCAAGATTGTTTATCAAAAGAATTTTGGATATCACACATATGATAAATTAACGAAAGTAACGGATTCATCAATTTATGATGTTGCTTCACTAACTAAGATATTAGCTACATTACCTCTAGTTATGAGAGATGTTTCTATAGGTAAAATAAATTTAGATACTAAGATTGGTGAATTGCTGCCTAAATGGAAAGATTCAAATAAGCAAAATATTTCATTAAAAGAAATCCTTTCTCATAATGGAAGATTACAACCATGGATTCCTTTTTATAAAGAAACTTTAACCAATGATGGTAAACCAAAGAAAAGATTTTACAATACTGAGTATTCTAGATCTCATAAATTGAAAGTAACTGAGAACTTATATTTAAAAAATAGATTTGAAAAAAAAATACTCAAAAAAATCAAGCAAAGTGAACTTATTGATACTTTAAAGCTTAAATCTTATAAAAGAAAGGATAATTATTCTGACTTAACATATTATATTTTAAAACAATATCTAGAAGCAGCTCACAATACAAGATTAGATTTTCTTGTTGAAGACAAAATATACTCCCAATTAGGGTTATATTTCACTACTTATAATCCCAAAAATAAATATTCAAAAGACATCATTGTTCCATCTGAAGTAGATAGTTATTATAGGCATACAACTCTTCAAGGAGATGTTCACGACATGGGAGCTGCTATGTTAGGTGGTGTTGGTGGGCATGCTGGAATTTTTTCAAATGCATATGAGGTGGCTATTATAATGCAAATGTATTTACAGAAAGGTTTTTATAATAACAAAAAATTATTTTCAAAATCTACCTTCGATTTATTTAATAGTTGTTATTATTGCGAATATGGAAATCGACACGGAGTTGGTTTTGATAAACCTCAAATAGAAGGAGTTGGTTCAACTTGTGGATGCATATCTAAAGAAAGCTTTGGTCATTCTGGTTTTACTGGGACTTATGCTTGGGCAGATCCAGAAAAAGAAATAGTATTTGTATTTTTATCAAATAGAACGTTTCCAACTATGGAAAATAAATTGTTAGTTAGTCATAATATTCGAACTCGAATTCAGGGTTTGTTGTATGATGCTTTGGAAAATTAAATAATTAAATGTGAAAATTGCAATTGTTTGTTACCCAACTTATGGAGGGAGTGGAGTAGTAGCTACTGAGTTAGGTCATGCCCTTTCTATATTAGGTCATGAGATACATTTTATAACCTATAAACAACCTGTAAGGTTAGATACATTAAATAAAAATATTTTTTTTCATGAAGTCTTTGTTCCAGAGTATGATTTATTTCACTATCAACCCTATGAACTAGCTTTATCCAGTAGGATAGTAGATGTCGTTAAAGCCTATAAAATAGACGTATTACATGTTCATTATGCGATCCCTCATGCTTACGCTGCATACATGGCTAAAATGATGCTTAAAGATGAAGGTGTTTCTCTTCCTATCGTTACCACTCTTCACGGCACAGATATAACCCTAGTAGGAAGTCATCCTTTTTATAAAACAGCAGTTACTTTTAGTATTAACAATTCTGATTTTGTGACATCAGTTTCTAAAAGTTTAAAAAATGATACAGAAAGCCTATTTGATATTAACAAACCGATTCAAGTTATTCCAAACTTCATTGATGTCAATAAACATGCTCATCTTGAAAGACCATGCCACAGAGAGTCAGTAGCAGATAATAAAGAAAAAATTATAATACATATCTCTAATTTTAGACCCTTAAAAAGGGTTAAAGATGTTGTTAAGATTTTTGAGATTGTTCAAAAAGAAATTCCTTCTAAATTACTGATGGTAGGAGAAGGACCTGAAAGAATTAAAGCTCAGAGATATGTTAAAAAAAATAATTTAAGTGAAAAGGTTTTGTTTTTAGGTAAAAGCAATGAGGTTAATGAATTACTGTGTTATAGTGATATTTTTTTATTACCATCTGAAAAAGAGAGTTTTGGATTAGTTGCATTAGAGTCGATGCTTCATAAAGTTCCAGTTATATCAACTAATACTGGAGGTCTTTCTGAAGTAAATATAGATGGAATATCAGGATACTTATCTTCAATTGGAGATGTTAAGCAAATGGCGAATAACACAATTAAAGCGTTGTCTAACGACAAGTTGTATGAAAAGCTTCAAAAGGGGGCTTTTGAACAAGCTATAAGTTTTGATATTTCTAATATCATTCCTAAATACGAAGAAGTTTACAAGAAAGCTTTAGAAAGCTCTATTTAGGATTATAAATTTTGATTGCTTTTGAAAGGATTAGTTGTTTATCTAATGTCATTTTTTTTGTTTTGAAAGAAGCGTATTTATCCATCTGATCACTGTAATGTATACTTTTAGGATCATCTGAACTTCCATAAGATATGATTGATTCTATTTCAGGTCCTTCAGGTGTGAATTTAACTAATTCAATATAAGATTCGCCAGCTATAACTTGACTCATTCCTTCTTTATATGGGACAGATTTCATTGTTGTTAGAACATCTCTTAATCCATAAATAGGTATTTCTTTATCTCCTCTAACTAATTTTTGAAACTCTCCTAATTTAACTTTTTCTTTTCCAAAATATTTCATCATGTGTTCCTTTGTTTCCTTCAAAGCATTAATTAAAAAAGTTTTAGGAAAAATTTTAGGTTCGGATAACATATTATAATACTTGCCGAGTTTAAAGTACAAAATTGCATATGCTCCTGCTCCAATTGAGTTAACATCTGCTTTTCTGTCCCATTGTTGAATATCAATTAAAATATCTCGAATTTCAGGGTATTTATCTGCTTTTATATCGAACAGAGCGTTTATATCCATCCATGAATAAGCCATTGGAGTTGGAAGAGTATTATCGTATTTAATTTTCTTAAAATCGTCATAATCGAATTTTAAATTTTGGTCAATTAAATATTTCAACCTTGTGGATCTATTATTGTTAAAAGTTTCAAACCCCATGTCTTTTGAAAAATTATTTTTATTTGGATTTTCTTCAGTTGAGGTTGATAAGAATGGAGAATGGTTGGTGTTATAAAAATAACCTGACTTTGGTTGAAGAACTTGTGGTAATTCTTCAATATCATAAGTTGTTGTCCATAATGTTTTTTTGGTATTTCCAGGCACAACATTTTTCCAATCGTAACCCTCCGCTCTTTTTGGAATTAGACCATTAGAAATATAAAAAATAGTATCATTTTTATCTGCATATCCAATATTGTAACTAGGAAGTGCTTTCATTTTAAGTGTTGAATAAAACTCTGAAAAATTTTTAGACTTTCCCATTTTCCACCATTGTTCAAGCGCTCTTATTTCATTTAAAGACGAGGTTCTTATTGAATAATATCCAGATTTATTTTTTAAAGTTGGACCATAAATACTTTTAAAATATTGCTTTTTAACTTTAAATGGAATTCCTAAAATTTTCACTCTTACTTCAGCTTTATATTTTTCCAAATCATAATATTTTCCATCTACTAGATACTTGTGTTTCATTTCAGGGTGCATTTCTAATGCAAAAACATCAGTTTTATCTGGCCTGTTAACAGTATGACACCAACCTAAGTCTTCATTTACTCCAATTAAAACATTAGGGCTTCCAGCAAAAAGAGCTCCTAATATATTTGTTCCTTCATCGCTTTGCAAGTGAACTTCATACCATGAGACTGGTCCGTCAAGTGGTTGATGAGTATTGATTGCCAAATAGGTGTTTTTATCTTTAGTTTTACTACTATTAAATGCAAATGTGTTAGATCCTTTTTCTTGATTAGAATAGAGGTCAATAGATTGATCAATAATTTTATAATTTAAATCATTTTTAACTATTTTTTCGGTCCAATAGTCGCCTTCAGAAGATATAAAGAGTTGTAAATGCGCATATTTGAGCATTTTTTTTGGGGTTACAGGAAATAAGTCTGGATGAAGAACTTTGTTTGGATTTTGCTCTGCAAAACTATTAATCCCCTCAGAGTACCCTTCTAAAACTTTTTTATATTCAGGACTAATTTTTTTTTCATAATCCCTTTCAACTATTTCATCAGAGCGTATGAACTGAGCTAAAAAATCAGCTCCTGAACCTTTAAGACCAATATGTTTAGAAAGAATTGCGTTTCCAGCGAGATATGATTGTTGAATAGTTTTAAAATCATCCTCCGAATGAGCCCAAGCTAATCCATAAGCCAGTTCTGCATCGGTTTTAGTAAAAATATGAGGCACTCCGTATTTATCACGAGCTATGGTTATGTTTTGTGGGTTGATTTGACCTAAAATTGGTGATGAGGTTAATAAGAATATATATATTAAAAATATAAATCTATGAAGGTTCATTCTTGTTTATTTTAAAGACAAATATATATTCATTTATGCAAAATAAATCTTATTGTTTAGCATCATTTTATTAATTTTAGGCATAATTAAAAAAACTGAGTGATAGAGACGTGATAAAAGTTAGAAGAGACGATGCTGTATATGGACTTTTTTATATAGTAAATGCAGTTTTATTTAGTTTTTTTTCAATAAAGTGGATGTGTTTAGGTTTTGAAGTATTACAAATTATTAGTCCATTCACTAAATTTTGTCCAGTATCTTTTATTTTAAATATAATGATGCCAGACACACAATCTATTCAAAATGCAAAATAAATCAAATAATCATAAATATTTTAAAAAGAGAATTGAATGCCTTTTTTTTATTATGTTTCTTTATCCACTTTTTATGATGTCCCAATATGAAACACAAAAATTTGATATAGTATCAAATTTTGATGGAATTGAGATTAGATACTATCCACCTTCTATGATGATAAAATATGATGGTGATGTAAATAAAAGTAGTGGCTTTGCCCCCCTGTTTAAGTATATTTCTGGTTCAAACGACTTGAATCAAAAGATGTCGATGACAACCCCAGTTCATATGCAGAAAACTAACACTAAATCTTCGATGGAATTTGTTCTTCCATCCAAGATTACTCTCGAAACTGCTCCCAACCCATTAAATTTAGATTTAAAATTATATCAAAGTATCGGCCAATATTATGCAGTTATTAAGTATGGAGGTTATACTAACTCTGAGAAAGAAAACAAATTTTCAAAAGAACTTATTTTAAAACTCAATCTTAATAGCATACAAATAAATGGAGACACAAAGATTTTAGTCTACAATAGCCCATATAGATTCATAAACAGGAATAATGAGATTATAGTCCCAATAATTTATTAATACTAAAAATAAATAAATAATCATGAAGAAACTTTTAATAATCACTTTTTTAATTATTTATTCTTGTTCATCATCTGATGACGGATATGTTACACCTTCAGTTGTAGTTCAACCTCCAGTAGATGCGACAGAACCAGTTACAGTTCAATACACATTAACTGTAACTTCAGGCTTGGGTGGTTCAGTATCATCAACTGGGGGTACATATGATGAAGGCACATCTGTCACAATTACTGCGTCTGCAAATTTTGGTTTTAATTTCGTGAATTGGACAGGCAATAGTTCTACTGATGCTTCAATATCAATCATTGTAAATTCAGATATTACTATATCTGCAAATTTTCAAGAAATAAGTTCTGTTGAAAGCTCCCCAAGCTTCGATTTAATATATCCCTTAATAGTAAAAGAAATTCCAGAATCAGAATTTGAATTAATTTTTAACACCTCTTCGTTAAAAATGAATACTAGAGTTGCTAAAATAATGGCTATAGTATTTCCAGTTGGAAATTTAATAAGTGAGGGTGGTTTTATTGGTCCTGGAGGCTTTAATTCTTACGAAGTTGTTCTAAACAATGATCAATTATCTTCAATAGAAACTAGTATGTCAAATTGGATTTCTACACATACTAGTTTCAACGAGACTCAACTTCAAGAAATTGTTGATGAAAACATGAATTATATTAATAATGGTGCTGATGTTTCTTCTCAGTTTGCAATTACATCTGATGTGAGACTAGTTTTAATTGCTGCTCCAAGTGAAATGAGCATTCCAAATTTAAAAAAATTATTTATTCATGAAACTTATCATGCATTTCAGCAGGATTTGGAAGATGAAAGTTGTAGAAATTTGATGGATCAAAACGAGAATTCAAACTCTAGATGGATCATAGAAGGTGGCGCGGAGTATTTTTCACACAATGTTGCAGCAGAGATAGGTATAATTGAATCAGCAAAATCTATTTTTATGGAAGAAGCCTTAGCTGCTTATAACCAGTCGGTTTCTGAAAACGAGCCTAATCCAAATTCATTGTTAGGTGGAGCAATTGCTTCTAGAGGAGCTGCTGCTATTAATTTAATGATAGATCAAGGTTTTTTAACAGAAGCTGAAGTAATGAATGGGCTTTTGTTTACCTCTTGCGCAAGAGAAAATGAATATTCTGACCAGAATTCTAACATTGATTTCATCAAAAATAATTGGTTTAAAATTCAAGATATCTCTGGTGTTTGGTCCTTCAATATTGATACTTCTGAGTCATATTCTCTCTCAGTAACCGCTAATAATTCATCCGATTATAGCTTAAGTGGAACCGACAGGAATGGAAATGTTTCTGGAAATGATCCAGGTTTAGTTTTTAATATTGGTGATAATATCAATTTTGTTGTAGATGCAACTGGTCACCCATTTTATTTAAAAACAATAGCTGGAACTGGCTCAGGAAATTTAATAGATGGAGTAGTGGGTAATGGGGTTGATGATGGGACTGTTTCTTGGACGCCAACTGAAGCAGGTGTATACTACTATCAATGTTCTTTGCATGGAGGTATGGTAGGTACTATAACTATTGAGTAGATTTTTTTAATTGTTGTTAATTTCTTATTGGTCTTATTTGAAGGTCGCCATTACAGTTAGGGCAAATATGTTTTAGTTTTTTTTCAACACAGTCTTTGCAAAAAGTACATTCATAAGAGCATATGAAAACTTCTTTACTTACATTTAGAAAGTGCTTATTGCAATTTTCACAATTAGTTTTCATTTCTAACATATAAGAAAAATAATTTTTTTACTCATGATTTAGTCAAATAATAATTATTAAATTAAGCCATTAAATAATGAATAGATAAAATGAATGATACTAAATTACAACTAATTGGGGCAGAAAAAAAAGCAGCTCAATTGTTTAATCAAATTGATAACAGGGGCTTAATTTGTCCTGGCAAGTCAGAAAACGATCTTAATGCTGAGATCTTTAATCTAGCTTTCGAGCTTTATGGAATAAAAAAGTATTGGCACAAGAGAATTGTTAGGGCTGGAAAAAACACTCTTAAGCCATATAATGAAAATCCAGATAATTTAATAATACAAGAGGATGATATTTTGTTTATTGATTTTGGACCGATATTTGACGAGTGGGAGGCTGATTATGGAAGAACTTATGTTTTAGGAGACGATAAGCTAAAGCTGAAGCTTGTTAAAGATATTTCACTAGCTTGGAATGAGTGTAAGAATTTTTTTATTTCAAGAAAACATATAACAGGGGCTGAGCTTTACGATTACGCAGTTAAAAGTGCAAACAATTATGGTTGGAAATTTGGAGGTGAAATTGCCGGACATTTAATTGGTCACTTTCCACATGAAAAATTGGATAAAGAAGATAAAACTAACTATGTCCACCCTGATAATAATATCGATATGTTAGCTCTAGATATAAATGGAAATAAAAGAGATTGGATACTTGAAATTCATTTTGTTGATAACGAAAAGGAGATAGGTGGGTTTTTTGAACAGCTTTTAACTTGTTAAATTTATTTTAAATGATTCAATCGTATAAAAGAAAATATAAAACAGAAGATCATTACGATGTAATAATGATTGGTTCTGGAATTGGATGCTTATCTG